>ERZ772932.38-NODE-38-length-89599-cov-12.186121_pt1 | contig 89599 bp, 76 predicted proteins | sample MGYA00511684_ERZ772932 | MGnify/ENA primary metagenome ERZ772932 (study PRJEB29015, sample SAMEA2738078) | human oral metagenome | biome: human oral; feature: human-associated habitat; material: saliva | place: China | collected 2210 ...
CTTCGAGGGCAACATCTCCTTCGCACCCGAAAGCGCACAGGTGATCTGACATGACAGCAACGTTCATCGGAATGCCCTCCGCCCCCGAGTCACACACGGGCGGCTGGCGCACCACCGTCACCATCCCCGAGGACACCCTCCGCTGGGGCCCCTCCTTCCCGGAGGGCGCCCACAAGACGCTGGCCAACACCCAGATGCGCCGCAACCTGGGCCACGCCACCCGCACGATCCGCGCCAAGCGCGCGCAGCGCGTCGCGGAAATGCCGGACTGGGAGAACCTGCGTAACGCCGCCGAGGCCGTCAAGTTCGAGGTCGCCTCCCGCATGCCCGAGCTCCTCGAAGAGTTCGAGCGCAACGTCACCGCCCGCGGCGGCATCGTCCACTGGGCGCGCGACAAGCACGAGGCCAACCGCATCGTCGCGGACATCATCAAGTCCAAGGGCGTCACCGAGGTCGTCAAGGTCAAGTCCATGGCCACCCAGGAGACCAACCTCAACGAGTACCTGAAGGAACAGGGCATCAACGCTCGCGAGACCGACCTCGCCGAGATGATCGTCCAGCTGGCCGACGACATGCCCAGCCACATCGTGGTCCCCGCGATCCACCGCAACCGCTCCGAGGTTCGCGGTATCTTCCTGGACCGCATGGAGGACGCGCCCCGCGACCTCTCCGACGACCCGACCGAGCTGACGGCCGCCGCCCGCGCCCACCTACGTAAGAAGTTCCTGCACGCCAAGGTCGCCGTCTCCGGCACTAACATGGGCATCGCGGAAACCGGCACCGTCTCCATCTTCGAGTCTGAGGGCAACGGCCGCATGTGCCTGACCCTGCCGGACACCCTCATCACCCTGATGGGCATCGAGAAGCTGGTGCCCCGCTTCCAGGACGTGGAGATCTTCTCCCAGCTGCTCCCCCGCTCCGCCACCGGCGAGCGCATGAACCCATACACCTCCATGTGGACGGGCGTCACCCCCGGCGACGGCCCCCAGGAATTCCACCTCATCCTCATGGACAACGGCCGCACCAAGGTCCTCGCCGACCCGATCGGACGCCAGGCCCTCGCATGCATCCGCTGCGGCTCGTGCATGAACATCTGCCCGGTGTACCAGCACACTTCCGGCCACGCCTACGGCTCCGTCTACCCGGGCCCCATCGGCGCGATCCTGACCCCGCAGCTCACCCAGGGCCTCGACGAGCACGATCCCGTGCACACCCTGCCCTTCGCGTCCTCCCTGTGTGGCGCGTGTGGCGAGGTCTGCCCCGTCAAGATCGACATCCCGACGATCCTCATCCACATGCGTGCGCGCACCGTTGACGTCAAGCGCAACCTCGTGCCGGACGTGTGGGACCTCGCCATGAGCGCGACCACTCCGGTGATGACGAACGCGAAGCTGTGGAAGGCCGCCGGAAAGGGCACGAAGGCCACCCGCCTGTTCGCGAAGAAGGGCGCCATTGGCGCACTGCCCTTCCCGGCCTCGCTGTGGACCCGCGCGCGCGACTTGCCGGTCGCCCCGAAGGAAACCTTCCGCGAGTGGTGGAAGCGCACCCACAAGGATTCCGACGCCAACGCGCCGCGCACCGACGCTCCCGCGAAGGGCCTCCCGCTCGCATCCGAACACGGCATGACCACCAACACGACCCCAAAGGAGGCGTGACATGAGCACCACCACCATGGACGCAAAGACCGCGATCCTGGCGCGCGCACGCGACGCCATCTCTCGTTCCCAGCAGGGCCGTCCGGTGCGCCCGATCCCCCGCGACTACATCCGCTCCACCGAGCACGCTCCCGGTTCGGACGCGGTCATCGAGGAAATGATCGAGACGCTTGAGGACTACTCCGCGCAGGTTGTCGTTGTCTCCAAGGAGTCCGAGGTCGCCGACGCGATCTCGAAGTTCCTGGCCGACCAGAAGGCCACCTCCGTTGTGGTCCCCACCGGCCTGGACGAGGCCTTCAAGAAGGCCGCTGCCCGCGAGGGCCGCACGGTGCGCGAGGATAGCCGTGAGAAGGCCATCCCCACGCTGGAGCTCGACGAGATCGACGCCGTCGTCACGCGCTGCCGCGTCGCCATCTCCCTGTCCGGCACCATCGTCCTCGACGGTGAGCCCGACCAGGGCCGCCGCGCGATCTCTCTGGTGCCCGACACCCACGTCGTCGTCCTCAAGGCCTCCGACATCGTCCCCACGGTGCCCCAGGCCGTCGAGATCCTCGGCAAGAACCCCACCCGCCCGATGACCTGGATCGCCGGCGGCTCGGCGACCTCCGACATCGAGCTGGTCCGCGTCAACGGCGTGCACGGCCCCCGCTTCCTGCGAGTCGTCATCGTCAAGTGATCTGATCACGACGCAAGTGTGCCCGGGTGACGGCGTCAGCCGTCGCGAGCGTCTTCGTATCGAGTGCAGTCATGCGTGGCGGCGCCCAGTCGCTCGCAGCAAGGACGCGAAGTTGCTCGTCGGTGGGGCTTGCCGGCGTGGGGGTATTCGCTCTGGTGGGGTCGGGGTGCGCTGTGAGGAGTCGACGTCTGGCGCGAATAAGGGCCTCGGCGTTGAGTGTTGTGGCCGCGCTACACGCCGATGAGGGAAGCGATTTCCGGAGCGAAACTCATCCTGCGGGCGGTCCGTGGCGATACGAGTAGTCGCAACGAAAAGTCTGATATTCTGATCTCGTGCTTGCTGGTCGGAGGGGTGCTTTTTCGACCACTGGCGATCCGACATGGCGTTCCCCCTGGTCACAGGGGGTGCGACACGCCGGGCAGTTAGAAAGCGCCGAGCGCCAAACGGTGCATTAAGACTTGATAAACACTAGGTACAACTACGGCCCCAACATTGTTGTTAGAAAGCACCGAGCGCCAAACGGTGCATTAAGACATCCAAGGATTGTAAGGCGTGGAAGAAACACTCACCTGGTTAGAAAGCACTGAGCGCCATAAGGTGCATTAAGACAAATGCTCGCCATGTACAGAGTTGGATGTTTTCAAAGTTAGAAAGCACCGAGCGCCCAAAATCTCGCATGCAATTGCCCAGTCCACGTATCAACAAGCACCAGGAAACCGCAGAATTTCAACGTTCTGACTCAAATCTTGAAGGCCTGTTAGCCGAATTGCATGCGACATTTTCCGGCTCTTCAGAGTTGAGTGTGGGTGAGCGGGTGTTGGTCGGGGGTTGGGGTGACTTGCTCAAGGTCACGGGCGTGTGGTGGTGGAGGTGATCGACGCGCCCTGGGCCGGGGTCCCTATGCGGATCCGGTGGCACAATACGGCGCTGGATATGCCGCGAAACCACCTGCCAGACGGTGACGTTCCTGGAGCATAGCGAGAAGGTGTGCGCACCCCGGGCGCATCTGAACCCCGCCCGCTTCGCAGGGATTCGGGTACCCAGAGTCGATGAGAGGCGTGTGGCACCACCAAGACCGACGCCGCCGGGGCCGACGCCTGGCCACACACCTCATTAAGCGCCTACCAACGTGTCCCATCCCCGAAATTGCTCGCCTGGGCCGGACCCTACGCAAGTGGGATGCCTCCACCCACACCCAACTCTGAAGAGCCAGAAAAGGGCATTGACGTTATGTGCGCCCTCGCGCTCGTTAGGCTCGCCCGATCAGGCAGCTACGACGTCGTTACCCTCGCCTCGCGGGATACCGACCTCGCCCCTGCCCTTGATGAAGCACACAAACTACAGGCCGCAAAGATTGAAGCGGCAAAGTGGTACGACCCCTCCGACAGGCGAACGTTTGGAAGTATAAAAACCGAAGCGCGGCTCTGGACGACCTCCATGAACCGAGATCATTTCATGGGTTCGCTAGACCCTCGAAACTACGAGTAGGTCCGTTCCCACCACAAGGACACCGCACGAGGATATTGCATGAGAATGCACGTTTACGAGGCTGTTGAGGACGATTCCCCCACCGTCCTCCTTATTCACCCGATGCTGTCGTCTGCCTCGCGCATGAAAGCCGCAGTCGCGGACCACATGGGCGACGGGCTGCATTTCCTCATACCGGACCTGTCCTCCCACGGGGACGAGGCCTCGGCACCCTATTCGTCAGCCATCGAGGAAGCGGAGGCCATCCACTCCTGGCTAGTGGACCACGGGATCCGCCGTCTGGCTCTGGGATTTGGGGCGTCGCTCGGCGGCGTCGTATTTTTCGAGCTACTGCGCTTTCCCGATCTGTCGTTCGACCGCCTCTTCATCGAAGGCGTGAGCTTCTACTCGGGAGGGCCGATCTCGAGGGCGGGCGGCGCAATCCTGAGCCGCATCATGGTCGCGAAGCACCGCAAGGCCGTGCGCGACCCCGAGGCCGGGGTTCGCAAGCTCGCGCGGCTTTTCGGAGAGGAGGTCGCCCGCCCCATGGCCGAAAGCCTTGCCGCGATGAGCGAGGAGAGCATTCGGGCGATTGTGCGCGACTGCTCGCGGGTCACACTGCCTCACCTGTCCCCCGACGTTCAGCGCCGCTGCACGTTCGCGTACGGGGAGAAAGACTCGGACCTACGGCTCGCGCGACGCACGGCTCCGCGCCTCTATCCCGGCACGGAGCTGGTCGTGTGGCCGGGGTGGGGCCACTGCGAGCGTATGAGCCGCGACTCGGTCGCCTACGGGGCGATGCTGCGGAACGTCGCCCTGGGCTCAGCACCTACTGATCGTTCGTAAAGGAGGCGATCATGCAGGGAATTCGACCTCGCACGACGCGGTAGGTGACGCCCACGCAGCCCATGCGCTCAAAAAACGCCCGGTAGGACGCCGGGTCGAAGTGCTCCTGGAAGTGCACGCCGAATCGGGAGATCACCCTCAGAAACATGGTGTGCGCGCGCTTCTTGGGAATCATGTAGGTAGGAACAATGATCGTACCGCCCGGGCGCACGACCCGCTTGAGCTCCTTGAGCGCGTCGCCCGGTTCAGGCAGCAAGTGGATGACGTTACCCGCCACGACGGCGTCGAACGAGTCATCCGCGTAGTGCAAGTCGGTGATATCCGCCTGCTCGACGACCACGTGCGGGAACCGTGCGAGCTTCTTGCGTGCCTGCTTGAGCATCCCCTCGGAGAAGTCGGTCGCAACCACGCGCGCGCATGCGGGGGCGATGGCTGAGGCGATCGCGCCCGTGCCGCACGCACATTCGAGCACGGTGTCACCGGGGCGAATCAACCGGGCAACGACGGCGCCCGTCCCGTCGTACACCCTCCTGTTGAGCGCGCTGACCGCAAGGTCGTAGAGCGGGGCAACTCGATCCCAGATCATATTGTTCCTCCACTGCCGAACAAAGTGACAGGCCAACAAAAACCTATTGATACCCAAGTTCCAGAAACGCTCGAGGCGACTGCATAGCATCCTCCAGAAACCCCGCCTGGGCAAGACCCACCACTTTGGCCACAGTCCTTGCCTGACAGTTGATCGACCGCTCAGGATTATGCTCGATATCGGTGAATGCGTCGAACATCATTACCCGCTCAACGAGCTTGTCATCACGACAAAGAGCCGAGGCGTACAACCAGTCATAAAAATAAGTTTTCGGCTCTAATGGGAATTCATGTGCAAAATACTTGAAACCAATGAGCTTTCCACTTGCCCTCAATCGCCGATCTGTTTTTGCCGCACGACTCGAGGCGTCGAAAAGATCAACAAATGGGCCACCGTGCTCAAACACTTTTGAAGCCTGGAAAGCACATTCAACACTGTAACTTCCACGTCCTGGATGCTCAATCATCAAATTGAACGCGCTTAACTGAACTCCAAGGCCTCTTTCACTCTTGGATGACACCTCCAGAACACGCGACGAAGGAAACTTAGCCACATACGACGCATGCAAGCTCGCAATTGAACGCTGCTTGTGCTGAGTAGAAGATCCGGAATGCTGCTCAAAATCCAGAGACAATTCCGAAACATACGGCCTGCCAGAGTCAGGCACAAACACCAGCCTATGAGCCATGCCAATCCCCCTTTTCACTCAACACGGTATCCAAACAATCACGGAAAGCAAAAATGCTCAAGCTCTCAAGAATTCTCGCTGCCCCCCCTGACCACAAATATTTTTACTTATTCAGACCGCTCTTCTCAGCGGCGGCATACTCCTCGTCAGTATGGTTCTTGTCGCACCACTGATCCGGGGGCACCTGTTCCTTCACTGAGTCGATGTGTTTGCCGCAGCCCTTCCAGGTGGTCTTTCCGCATACCTCGCAGGTGGTGGGTCGACACATGATTGTCTCCTTTGGAAAGTGCGCCTCGGATCCGTCGGAGATTCGTTGCGCATTGATGAGTGTTGTATTCGTATGAGCTGTGTTGTCTCAGCGTTAGGTCAGGCGGAGGAAGATGGACTCGGATTTGTCGGTCGTTACTCCCGGTCGTGACTAGAAATTCTACTGCCTCGCACTCAGACACCGGGTCGTTTTCGTGGCCAGAATCCGCAGGCTTAGCCCTCCCCCGTGACCAGCACGGCCCAGGCCTGGACCGCATCGAGGCGCTCGCGCAGCTGGGTGCGGGGAATGTTGAGCGAGTTGGGCATGTGCCCGGCCGCGTACTCCCCTACCGTGCGCACGTCCAGGACCGGCATGTCCTCGGCCAGCTCGTTCGGGCCAGTCAGCGCGAGTTCGCCGGTCAGCACGTTGTGGGCGACCATGCCGGTCTGGTTGACGGGGTCCTTGGCCTGCCCGTAGGGCGGCGCGTAGGCGAGGTCCAGGTCAATTAGGTCATTCTCGGCCCAGGCCGGCCCGCATGGCGGTAGCGACGACGTCGATGCGACGGTCCACGCCGTCGGTACCCACGGCTTGCGCGCCGAGAATCTGCCCGTCGGCACCCACGTGCATGAGGATATGCACGGGCTTAGCGCCGGGGAAATAGCCCACGTGCTGGTTCGCGTGCGTGTGCACCGTGAAGTACCCCGTGCCCGAGGCGTCGAGGGCCTCGGCGGTTAGCGCCTGTGCGAGGGACGAGGCCGTGGCAAGTGTCGTCATCGTCGTTCCTTGCGCTCAACAAGCTTGTGGTCACCCTACAAGCGTTGAGTGTTGTGGCCGCGTGACACACCGATGAGGGAAGCGATTTCCGGAGCGAAACTCATCCTGCGGGTGGTCCGTGGCGATACGAGTAGTCGCAACGAAAAGTCTGATATCCTGACCTCGTGCTTGCCGGTCGGAGGTGTGCTTTTTCGACCACTGGCGATCCGACATGGCGTTCCCCCTGATCACAGGGGGCACAACACGCCGGGCAGTTAGAAAGCACCGAGCGCCATAAGGTGCATTAAGACTTTGTAGGGATTGAGTGTGGTTTTCTGTGGCCTGCTCGGTTAGAAAGCGCCGAGCGCCAAACGGCGCATTAAGACCGAACATAGACTAGGTTGCGCTGCGCAAAGTCGGCGTGCTGTTAGAAAGCACCGAGCACCATAAGGTGCATTAAGACCTCCACCTAATGTTTTCCATCTCACGGAGGGATTGCCGGTTAGAAAGCACTGAGCGCCAAACGGTGCATTAAGACATGACCTTATTTACCTTTTTGCGTGCTTTGACTTCACGGTTAGAAAGCACTGAGCGCCAAACGGTGCATTAAGACGTGGTGTGCATCCAGTAAACGATTGAGCCTTTGCCGGTTAGTTAGAAAGCACCGAGCGCCAAACGGTGCATTAAGACCCCTCTTGCAGAGACAGCGAGAAGCCGAATTCGACTGCCTGTTAGAAAGCACCGAGCGCCATAAGGTGCATTAAGACGGGACGGCTTCGGCAGCCTTTCTATATGCCTCTCGGGAGTTAGAAAGCACCGAGCGCCATAAGGTGCATTAAGACCTAAATCATCCTCACGCAGCACAACCTGGGTGGAAAGTTAGAAAGCACCGAGCACCAAACGGTGCATGACGGTGTCATAGGGTGTAAGCAATTTGTGTGGTAGCAGTGCTGCTGTAGGGGCCGGTTGTGAGCTGTCGCCGGATGCTAAGTGTTGAGGATCGCGCGGCGATTATGGTGGGGTTGGAGGCTGGCTTGTCTCAGGGGCGTATCGCCCGCTCGATTGGGCCTAGCCCCTCGGTGGTGTTGCCGTGAAATCGCCCGCCACCTAGGTCCTGGCGGCGTGTACCAGGCCCAGGACACCGACAGAGCGGCGCAGGTTGCCAAGCGCCACCCCACGAAGCGGCTCCTGGACCGCGATGAAGTTTGTGCGCCGCCGCGTGATTGATGATTTGTCGCAGGGGCGCACGCCGCCAGATCAGCGGACACAGAGCGGGGGAAGTTCGAACCTACGCTCGAAAGCGAGAGTTCGACACTTCCCCCTCAGGTGGAGATGCGGGGAATCGAACCCCGGTCCGACAGCAATGCAACAGGACTTCTCCGGGTGCAGTTTGCTAAAGAGTTTCTCGGCCTCAGCGTCTCACGCAAACTAGGACGCTTGGAACAGGCTCAGTCGACTAAAAGTCCCTTAATTCCCATCGACAAGGAATTAAAGCAGTGGCTCTCTAAATGACGCCAGTGACCGGGGCGAAAGCAAACCCGGGCTGACGGACTTGGCGACTGGCTCAGGCGGCCAGGGCGAAGTCGGTGCGGTTGTTATTGGCACCTATTGGTTTGAAACAGAGCGTTAACGAGATGACTGCTCATCCTCGACCCGCTTCTACTGAATCCACTACCGTCGTCGAAACCGATCATCCCCTATGTAGTTATCTGCCTACGGCAGGAATTGCATTTTAGCACAGCCTCCCGAAAAGCGCCAGTCCCAGCGGGGTTTACTAGTGCCGACGACGCCGCCCGCGTCACCTTTCAGCCAACGCCGCCCGCGTAGCCTCTCAGCTAGCGCCGCTAGCATCGCTGCCCGCTCCCCCAGCGGCCCTCAGCCCTGGCGACGTCGAGCTGCGGCTACCGCCCGGGCAGCCTCGCGCTTGTCCTGGGCCTCACGCAAAGCCTGACGCTTATCCCATTCCTGCTTACCGCGCGCTAAAGCTACCTCAACCTTGGCTCGCCCGTTGATGAAATACAGCTCCAACGGCACCACGGTATAGCCCTTGGCCTGGGTTTTAAACGCCCAACGGTCAATTTCGCGACGGTGCATCAGCAAACGCCGCTTGCGGCGTGGAGAGTGGTTGTTCCACGAGCCCTGCGAGTATTCAGGGATGTGCGCACCCTGCAGCCAAGCTTGGCCGTGGCGGTCAAGCTCAACCCAGGCGTCAACCAGCGACGCACGCCCCATCCGCAGCGCCTTAACTTCCGTGCCGGTTAGGGCCAGGCCAGCTTCGAGTTTTTCCTCGACGGTGTAGTCGTGTAGGGCCTTCTTGTTGCGGGCAATGGTCTTGTGGGCATCCGAGGCAGCCTTAGCCTTCTGGGCGGCCGTCAGCTTCGGTGCTTTATCCTGCTTAGCCATAAGCGCCTCCAATCGTTGTGTATAAAACAGCCGGACGCACCAGTTTACCCGATACATCCGGCTGTTGCGCGAATTAATTCAGCGTCCCGTCAAAGCTCGCCAGCGCGCGGCAGGGCAAGCACGTGCGCTACATAACCTGCCAAAGCCCGCCAGCGCGAGCTGCGGCTTAGAAACCAGGCAGGCTCATGGGGTCAATATTGACGCCGTCGCGAGTGACCTCAAAGTGCACGTGGCAGCCGGTGGCGTAACCGGTGGCGCCGGTGTAACCAACCACCTGGCCACGGCTGACGCTGGCCCCATCACCCACGGCGCGCCCAGACATGTGGCATAGGGTGATGTTGTAGGAGTGGCCGTCAATGTAACCGAGGTTGATATCCAAGCCGATACCGCAGGAAACCGAATACCAATAGGTGGCTACCCCCGCTGCCGGCGCGTATTGGGGCTGGTTACAGTCAGCAGCAAAGTCTGTACCGGCGTGGCCTTGGGCGGCGCCGGTAACCGGGTGGACGCGGTAACCAAAGGGACTAGTCACCACCCAGGGCGCGGTGATGGGGTGGCCAATATAGCCGCTGCCTAGCGAGTCAGACCTGGCCGAGCTGGAGGAAGCGTTAGTCATACTGCCGCTAGCTACAGCCTGGGCGTTGGCGGCGTCGATCTTAGCGATCTTGGCCTGGGCGGCGGCCTGGTCTTTAGAAACCTGGTCTAGCTGGGCCTGCAAGCCGGCTTTCTGGGTTTCCAGGTTGGAGGCGGCGGCTGAGGCGGCTGAGGCTTTAGCGGAGACCTCGTTGCGCTTGGCGGCAGCCTGGTTGGCGGCGTCGGTGGCTTCCTGGGCGGCCTTGTCTGCCTGCACCTTCAGGTTGCTGATGCGCTTGGCGACGGCGTCCTGGCGGGCTTTGCGGTTAGCGTCCTTAGCGCGCTGGGCTTCGGCATCAGCCAAAATAGACTCCTGCACGCTGGAGGCCACCTGGGTGACGTTGGAGCGCTCAGTCATCTGCGAAACCGAATCGGACTGCAATACGTAAGAAAGCGTGGTTAGCGAGTTGTCGCCCTGGTAGGTGGAGACCACCAGTGAGGCCACTGCTGCCTTGGAAGCATTGGCTTCCTTGGAGGAGTTAGTGGCCTGCTTGTTTAGCTGCTCCTGCTGGGCCTGGGCGCTAGCCAGCTGGGTGTTTACCTGCTGCTGGGTTTGCAGGGCCTGGGCTTGGATCTGCTGGGCTTTAGCCAGCTCAGTTTTAGCCGCAGCTAGCTGGGTGTTGGCGTTTTGCGCGTCCAAGTAGGCCTGGCCCAGCTTGGCGTCCACGCCTTCTAGCGAGGAGCGCAGCTGCGCTTCTTTCTGGTTGGCGCTGTTTAGCTGGGATTGGGCGTCGTCGCGCTCGTCGGCGTGAGCCACCGGCAGGCCGTGACCCACTAGCCCCAGGCTCAGGCTCAAGGTGGCGGCGGCCGCCATCACCAGTGAGCCTGCTTTAGAAAGCGAAAGCTTTTTCATGATTTAGACCTTGGTGTAACGCGAGAGTGAAACCATGGAAGAAATTCCAGCTAGCACAATCGCCCCAAGCATCAAGAACGGCGCTACGGTGAGCACCTCGCGGGTGCCAATGAAGGCCATGGTGATAGACAGGGACTTAGCCAGCCAGTCGTTAATCAGGTAGTGCACACCCAGCAGTAGCACGCCTACCGCCAAGATGGCGCCGGTCAGGGCCGCGAGCATACCTTCAAGCATGAATGGCAGCTGGATGAAGGTGTTGGAGGCACCCACCAGGCGCATGATTGAGGTTTCTTTGCTGCGCGACATGGCCGAAAGTTTAATGGTGGTGATGATCAGCAAGAACGCTGCCACCGCCATCACAATGGCTAGGCCGGCGGCAAACCATGAGGCCCTATCCATCACCTTAAACAGTGGTTCGAGGGTGGCCCGCTGGTCTACCACGCGTTCAACCCCGGCCCTGCCTTGGAACTGCTCAGCCACCACCTGGTATTGCTTGGCGTCAACCAGTTTGACGCGGAATGAAACCGGCATCATGTCTTCGGTGGCATTGCGGCCAATGGGCGAGTTGCCGTAGGCGGCTTTGAAGTTTTTGAAGGCCTGCGCTTTGGTTTCCATCTGGAAACTCTTTACGTAGGGCTTGAGTGAGTCTGAACGTAGGAAGGAATCTACTGAGGCGATCTGTGCCTGGGTGGCTTCACCGTTGGGGCAGCGTGCCTGCGAGGAGGATGAGGGGCACATAAAGATGGACACCTCAACCTTGTCATACCAGGCCCCTTTCATGGCGCTGATCTGCATCTGTAGCAGTGAGGATGAACCCACAAACAGCAGCGATACGAAAGAAACCAAGATGACGGACACGGTCATAGCCATGTTGCGGCTTAGACCCTGGAAAACCTGGGAGAAAATAAACCTGATACGCATTAAAACTACCTCAGCGGTTGGAGCCGTAGACGCCGCGTGCCTGGTCACGCACCACGTGTCCCTCTTCAAGTTCGATTACGCGCTTGCGCATCTGGTCTACGATTTCGTCGTCGTGGGTGGCCATAACCACGGTGGTTCCTTGGCGGTTAATCCGGTCTAGTAGACGCATGATTCCTACCGAGGTGGAGGGGTCAAGGTTACCGGTGGGCTCATCGGCTAGCAGTAGCTTGGGGCGGTTAACCATGGCGCGGGCGATTGCCACACGCTGCTGTTCACCACCGGAAAGCTCATGCGGTAGACGCTTTTCCTTACCTTTTAGGCCCACTAGTTCTAGGGCTTCGGGCACGGCTGAGCGAATGTAGTAGCGCGGCTTGCCGATCACCTGCGGGGCGATAGCCACGTTTTCGAGTACGGTCTTGTTTTCCAGGAGTCGGAAGTCCTGGAACACGGTGCCGATTTCGCGGCGCAGCTGGGGTACCTTCCAGGTGGAAACCTGGGATAGGTCGCGGCCAAGTACGTGGATTGAGCCGGAGGTAGGACGTTCTTCACGCAGCACTAGGCGCAGGAAAGTGGATTTACCTGAACCCGAAGCGCCCACTAGGAATACAAATTCCCCCCGTTCGATCTCAATATCAACCTCGTTTAGCGCCGGCCTGGCGCCGCGTTTGTAGACCTTAGAGACTTGGTCGAAACGGATCATAGGGGAGCCCTCCTAAGTATGCATACTCCCTCACCGTACGCGCATAAGGGCGCGTTACCTATTAGTGACACACCCCAGACTAGTCACACTCAGAACTAAATTAGGATTAGCTTATGAGTGAGAAGGCAGTTGACTCTATTGATTTGGGTTCTTGGGCTCGGTTTACCCCCTCTTTGGTTAGTTTTTTAAGTAACGACGTCGACGCCGGCGCTCGCCTGGTGTTTTATGTGGACCAGCCCTTGCTTGCGCCAGATACGCAGCTAACCGCGCCTGGCCTAGCTAATAAGCTGCTACGCCGCAAAGCCAAGATTTCTAGCGATAAGCCAGGGATTGCGGTTTTGGTTAACCAAACTCAGGGCGCACTTAGCTATACGGCTTTAGCTCCGCGCGTAGATGGCCTAGAGCAGCTGCTACTGGGCCCAGCTCACGTTATGCAGCTGGCTTTGCTGGGCTGGGATGCCCAGCCTACTGCCCTGACTTTTAAAACCACTGATGCAGCTAAGCTGGCGGAAATAATCACCCGCTCTCTGCTTGAGGTTTTTAAGGTCTCCCACCCGGCTGATCTTGGCCTAGATCTGGCCTAGCCATATTCTGACCAAGCCACATTTGGACTGGTCAAAGCTGTGTTTCTAACCTTTAACGCAGAACTTGGCCAGTTTCAGCGCAGGCCTTTAGACCAGGGTGTAGTCGGTGCTCCACTGATCTTGTGCCTCCAGGCTGGGGGTCACTAGCTCAGGGCCACCGTTTTGGGAGGCAATAGCAGCGGCCAAGGCCGCGCCCATATCCGGGGAGCTATTGGTACCCGGTACACCCGTGATTTCTGGGGCGCAGGCGGTTTCAGGCCCGTCAGGCCCGCTCATGCTCTCAGGGGCGCTCATTGCTTCCGGCGCGCTAGCAAGCTCTGGCGCGCTCATGGTCTCAGGACCACTCATAGCCTGCGGGTCGGCCTGCGCTCCCCCAGCGCGCTGCGCAGCTAGCTGCGCCTCACCTTGCTCACCAGCCTTATCGTGGATAATTACCACCTTGGTGTAGTGGGCTTCGCCGCGAGTTAGATCATGGCCGGCGCAGTGCAGGTGTAAAACCATTGAGCTAACTCGCTGACCAGAGCGCATCCAGTGGTCCTCCCCCAGCCTACCGCACAAGATCACCGGGTCGCCTCGCTTAAATGACTGGGCTAAGTGCTCAGCTAGGTCTCCCCAAGCCTTGGCGGTAAACCATAAGGTGTCGTAGTTGACCCAGCTGCCAGACACCATTTGCCCATATGAGGCGGCTACACGGAACCGGCAGTAGGGCTTTTTGCCTTCCTGCCTGGTTAGCACTGGGGCGGTAGCCACGGTGCCCTGGACAGTGACTTCAATGGCGCGGTTCATTTACCTCTCCTTTGCGCGCATCGTTTAGTGACGCAACCAGGATCAGTCAAAAAGCAAGCACTCCGCTTGGCCGGTGTGTATAAGCCGCGTGGGGCCAAAAAGTTCCCCACCTGTGCACAAAAGCGGCCTCGCCTGCCCCCGCGCGGCGCCGCCAAAGCCCAGCCTGCCCATGCCGCGCGCAGCGCGGGCTACTGGGGCTGGGTGGTAGTGATGGTGGTAGTGAAGATTGTGGCGCCGCGCCAAGCAACATATGCGGTGGGAGCAGGCGGCGCCTACCCAAAGCAGGTCCGCCCAAACGGGCCCACCAGAAACCGCCCAGAACCGGCGCAGAAAAAGCGGCGGCGGCCAACAACAATGCTGGCCGCCGTCGAAGTTAAAACTGGCTCAGGTTTAAATGGCTCAGGTTTACCCCCGCTACGCTTGGGTCTTCTCCACTGCCAAAGCCGCGCGCAGGCGGTTGTGGCGGGCAAATACTGCCTGCATGGGTTTAACCATGTCGCGGTTAACCAGCTGGTCAACGCGTCCCCTGGCAGCCTCGCGATAAGCAGCGGCTTCCCGGTTAGCGCGGTGCAGGCGCAGCCAGTAGCTGGCCACAGCCGAGAGCACACCCACGGCCACCAGCGCGTAGCTGGGCACGCCCCCATGCTTAAAGAACATCCAGCCAAATCCGGCCAGTACCGCAATCCATCCTAGCCACCAGCCCAGCTCAATCAGCAGCTTGCGCGGGCGCGGCAGGGGCACTAGCGCCACCAGGTCAGTCACCCCGGTGACCAGGCCTTCAGGGTCAGAGACCGCATCTTGCACCGAGTTAACCCAAGCCTGGGGCAGGTAGTCGGTGTTGCGGTGCAGCCAAGTGGATGCCTGGGCGGCCACGCTCACTCGTGAGGGGGCTTCGGGGCGTGCCAAAGAAGGCGGGAAGATTTTACGTAGACCCGTAGCAATCGAGTCAGCCACTACGCCCACGCCGGCGCTACGCGACATTTGTTCCTGGAAGTCGGAGGTGGCCGACTCATCCAAGGTGGCATCCCGATCGGCCACGCTCACCGACAATCGCGTAGCAATAGAGTCCAGCTCAGCTGAAGCAGTGCGGGCAGCGTTAGATTCGCGCTCAGAAACCTGGCGGAACAGCTCACGCACCTGGTCTAGGTTGTCCCCGCGCTTAGCGGATACGGCGATCACGCGCACCTTATCCAGCCCGTCTGCCAGCAGCAGCGCGCGCACATCGTCAATCAGGGCTTGGGTACCGCCCGCAGGTAGGGTGTCGATCTGGTTGATCAGCACCACCATGTCTTCCTGGCGGGCACCCAGGCCGCGCAGGTAGCCCTCGTGCAGGGCGGCGTCGGCATATTTTTGCGGGTCCACAACCCAAACCAGCAGGTCAGCTAGGGGCACTAGGCGGTCTACCTGCAGGGCGTGGGCGGTGGTTACCGAGTCATAGTCGGGCACATCCAGCAGCACCAGGCCATCAAGGTAGTTTTCGTCGTCGCCGTCGAGAATGGACTCGCGCCTAATACGGCGGTGCGGGTCTACCCCCAAAAAGTCCAGCAGGGCGGTGGCGTCGTCGCCCCAAGTGCAGGCGGCGGCACGTGAGGTGGTGGGGCGGCGGGCACCCACGTCGGCAAAATCAAGCTTGGTTAGGGCGTTGAACAGGGAGGATTTACCTGAACCGGTGCCCCCGAAAAACGCTGCCACGGTGTGGTCTACGCCCAAAGCTAGACGTTTAGCCACATTATCCATTCCTTGACGGGCAGGAATTACCAAGGAGGCACTTACCTCGTTGGGAGCCGCGACTAGGGCGCAGCGCATTTCCTCAAGCCGCCTATCAAGGCTGGCAGCGTCGATCATCAATTCGCTCCAAACAATCCGAAGGGTTTCAGCTCACTGGCACGCAGGCGTAAAGACGCCGCCAACTGCGCGGTAGGAGCCACAGCTACAGCGCTTCCATCAGGCGAAAGCGCGGTCAGTGTCTGTTCTACCTGAGTCCGCAGCTGGGCGCTAGCCAATTCTAATGCGTCTTGCACCTCAAGTCGCGTGGCAGCTTCCCGGGCTCGTACCACGCCGGTAACGGCCACCACCAGGAAGTCTTTCAAGGCAGACGCGGTTAGCCCACGCGGCACCTGGGTGGGCTCAGCGATGCCCTCGTACCACTTAGAAATAACTTCTGTGGCGGAGCTGGTGTGCGGGTCTACCCCGGCGCCTTCCAGCGTGGCCTGCCCCCAAGCGAATTTAACCTTGGCAATGCCCTCAAGAATGGTGGCTTCTAGACGGTCATTTAGGGCCAGGCGGCACTCTTGCGAGAGCGTGTCTAGGGCCTGCTGGCGGCGCTTGCGTTTGAGCCCAAAGAAACCGTTTTTGAGGGTTTGACCCTGGGCTAGGGTACTTAGCGGCGCGCCGGAGCTAGCTAGGGCCAGCCAGGAGGTGGATACAGCCCCCTGGGCGGCAGTGCCGCGCTCGACATCATCGTTAAATTCGTGGATTACCGAGCCCAGCAGCTGGGCGCAGTTAGTGTCCAGGTTATGGGCGGCTTGGGATTGCTCGTCGACGGCGTCGGCCAGGCGGCTTAGCTGCTCACGTAGCGAGGCCCATACGGCTCGCCCGGTGCGGCGCAGCAGCCCCTCAGCGCGGTGCTTGCCAGCCAGCAGCTGCAACCAATTACGCAGCTCAGCCACCTGTTCCACAGGCAGTAGGCCCTCGTGGGGGCCGACGTCGCCAACCACGAAGAAGGGTGCCTGGTCTAGCCCCATCTGGGCCAGGCGCTCCATCAGGTCTGTGCGGATCTCGTTAAGCACCGGGCCGCTGATGCGGTTAAGCACCACCGCGATCTTAGTGTTGCGGGTGTTGGCCAGCTCCAGGGTGTACCAGGGGGTGGCGTCGCCGTAGCGCGCTGCCGTGGTTATAAACAGCCATAGGTCTGCCGCCTCCAGCAAGCGCGCTGCCAGGGCACGGTTGGATTCATGTACCGAGTCCAGGTCACTGGCATCCACCAGGGCCAAGCCGGCCGGGACGACGTCGGAAGTAACCATGCGCGAAATCTGCGACAGGGGGTGCTTAAGCAGCACTTCTTGATCCTCAGGGTTACACACCAGCACCGGGGTTTTGGTGGTGGGGCGCAAAATACCTGCAGCCGAGACTTCCTCACCCAAAATTGAGTTGACCAGCGTGGATTTACCGGCGCCCGTGGAGCCACCCACCACCACAATGGCAGGCGTGTCGCCGTCCTCAAGCTGAGGCAGCAAATTGTCACCCACCTGCACCTTCAGGCTGTCACGCAGGGCTACCGCAGAGGGTGCCAGTGCGGAGACAAACGGGAAGGAAAGCTGATCTAAATTTTTGAGTACATCTTGCAGTACATCTATAAGCTGACCGCGGCTGAGGGAGGACACTACAGTAGCGTCGCTGGAGCTAGACGTAACCATAACCACAACTTTACTTTATGTTTGCACGCACATACGCAGAAATTACGGATATATCAAAAGATAAGAAATGGCGCCCCCGGCCGGACTCGAACCGGCAACCTGCGGATTAGAAGGCCGATGCTCTATCCATTGAGCTACGGAGGCTTTGCTTTAAGTTTAAAGCAAAAGCGGCGCAAGGTAAACGCGAGTGTAAACCGGTAAATAATTATGGCAACTAATCACTAACCAGTTAAAAGACATGCGCAATTCACCCCCGCACATAAAATAAAACCCCGGAATTAACCGGGGTCTTAAGCGGGTGGCTGACGGGGCTCGAACCCGCGACCTCCTGGACCACAACCAAGCGCTCTGCCAACTGAGCTACAGCCACCATGTGCATTACCTGCAACAGCAATGAACTTTAGCTGCTTTACCCACCTGTACGCCACTTACACAGCTGTGCATTAGGTCACGCTTTGGTTCAGAAACGTTCAGCAATGCGCGCCAAAGTGGAGTCAGCACTGATTTGGGCCGCAATGGCGCCATAGTCGCGCTCCCCCTCACCCTCAAATAGGGCCTGGCGGTAGTAGCGCAGCTCATCGATGGAATCAGCAATGTCGCCCAGGGCGCGGTGGTTGCCGGTCTTTTCGGGGGCGTGACTGTAAGCCTGGGGGTACCAGTGCTTGGCCAGCTCCTTGATGGTAGACACGTCAATGATGCGGTAGTGCAAGTGCTCAATAACCTCAGGCATGTCGCGAGCCAGGAAGTTTTTGTCGTTACCAACACTGTTTCCGGCCAGCAGGGCGGTGCGCTCTTGGGGTACTAGACGCTTGATGTAGGCCAAAACCTCGGCGGTGGCGGTCTCCATGCCCATAGCCTCCGGCCCAGCTAGCTGCTCCAGTAGGCCCGAGTGGGTGTGCATGTTACGCACAAAGTCATTCATCTGCTCTAGGGCTTGCGCACTGGGCTTAATCAGCAGGTCAATGCCCTTATCTAGGGGCTGTAACTGGTAGTCGGTGACGATTACGGCCACCTCAATTAGGGCGTCGTCAACTAGGCTCAGCCCAGTCATTTCACAGTCGATCCAAACCAGCGGATCGTGCATCAGGCTCTCTTTACTCACGTATGTAAGTGTACGCAGGCGCCGGCGCAGGGGTTAGTTTTCGATACAACTGTGCCCTAGCAGCTAGCGTGGCCCGGTGGGGCTGGGTAGTTGCTAGGGCACGTTCGGCGCGCCGCCGGCTTAGCCGCGCAGCCTAGGGCGTGGCACGCGCAGCTTAGGCTGCGAGGCCGCTGGCTTAAGCTGCGCGTCCTGCCGTTTTTAGGGCCGACGGCGCCTGGCCCGTTTTACCGGGCCGTTGCGCGGCCGTCGGTTAGTTGCCTTGGGCCTTAGTAGCGCGCTCGATGGCGTCTTGCAGTCGCTTTTGGGCATCGCCGTAAGCGCTCCAGTCGCCACGCTTCATGGCGTCGTTGGAGTCCTGCATGGCCTTCTTAGCGTCCGACAGGGCCTGGCTCAGCGCCGGGTTATTGCCGCCAGCTGGGTTGGTGCCGCCAGCCGGGGTGGTTGCCGTCGACGCCGTCGGGCTAGACGCCGTCGGGCTGGCAGAGGCGCTCGGAGCCGCAGAGGCCCCAGGCGAGGCAGCGGTCTGCTTATTGGTGTTATTGGCGGCGCCGTTATCACCGTTTACGATCTGTTCACCGGTCTTAGCGCCGGAGTCTCCTCCGAACACCTGGTCCAGGGCGCCGTTAAGGGTGTCAGCGAAGCCAACCTTTTCACCAAAGAGCACCAGCACTTTACGCAGCAGCGGATATTGCGTACCCGAGGAGGATTGCACATAAACCGGCTGCACGTACAGCAGGCCGCCGCCCACCGGCAGCGTCAGCAAGTTACCGCGCAACACCTGTGAGGACTGCTGGGCCAGCAAGTTCAAGGTTTGCGACACGTTAGCGTCAGAGGAGAACTTGTTTTGCACCTGGCCAGGGCCCGACACATTCGATGAACGCGGCAGTTCCAACAACCTGATCTTGCCGTAGTTGGGGTTACGCACCCCGGCTTTACCGCTGGAGGTTTCTGAATCCACCGCAATAAATCCGGTCAGCACGTTACGGTCAGTGGTACCGCCAATGATGTAGACGCTGGAGAGGGAGAAGGAAGCCTTTTCCTGTCCGGGCATCTTCAAGGTCAGGTAGTAGGGTGCCTGCGCCCCGGCGTCGCGGCGAGTGGGGTCGTCAGGAACCTTCCAGAAGTCACCACCGGAGTAGAACTCATCGGCGCTACGCACGTGGTAGCGGGCCATAACCGTGCGCTGCAGCTTGAACAGGTCTTCGGGGTAACGCATGTGGGCCATCAGGTCCGCGCTCATCTTGCTCATGGACGTAACCGAACCCGGGAACACTTTGCTCCAAGCCTTAACAATGGGATCTTTTTGATCCCATTCGTACAGGGTCACTGAACCGTCATAGGCGTCTACCACGGCCTTAACCGAGTTACGCACATAGTTGGCCTTATCGGTGTCGGCACCCACCAGCGAGGAGGAGCCAGAGCGGGCGTCAGCGGTGGCGTCCTTGAGGGACTCGTGGGCGGCGTAGGGGTAGTTGTTGGAGGTGGTGTAACCATCCAAAATCCACACTACGCGCTTGGGAGTCTTGGGGTCGCCGTCGGTGTCAACTACCGCCGGGTAGGGGTGAGCGTCCAGGGTGAGCCAGGGGGCCACCTTCTGCACGCGCGTGGCCGGGTCACGCACGTAAAGAATCTGGGATTTAGCACCAACTTCCTTAGAGAACAAGATGTTCATTTCCCGGAATTTGACGGCGTACATGAACTTGTTGAAGGGGTTACCCACATTTGGGCCACCATTACCGGTGAAGGTGGTGTTTACCTGGCCGGCTTTAGTGGAGTCGTCAGGATAGTCCAGTTCACGCTTGGCATTGCCGGTGCCGCCCACAATGGAGTAGTCGGGAGACTGCTGTCCAAAGTAAATGCGCGGCTCGTAAACCCCCAGGTCACCGGTGGAGGGAATACCTCCCTCCCAGAAGGAGGGGTAACCGCCGCTGGCTACAGTGTTGCCGTAAGCGCTGACGACGCCGTAGCCGTGGGTGTAGACGGTGTGGTCATTAACCCAGGTGTGCTGATCCTTGCTAAGACCGTCCAGGTTCAATTCACGCACCGCAATAACCGTGTCGCGGCTGGTGCCCGAGACCTGGTAGCGGTCAACGTTTAGCTGCGAAGAGAAGTTGTAGTACTGCCGGTTTTGCTGCAACTGGCGGAAAGTTGGGGTAACCAGGCTGGGGTCGAGCAAACGGATCGAAGCGGTAGATTCAGCGTCGGCCTTAAGCTGGCCAGCACTGGCATCAGTCTTGGCGTTATAGGCGGTAATTTCGGTCTTATCTAGGCCATAAGCAGCCAAGGTGGCGTCAATATTGCGTTGAATGTATGGCGCCTCGCTGCGTTGGGCGTTGGGGTCAACCACAAACTTTTGCACTACCGCCGGATACACCGAGCCGATCACCAGTGAAGAAACCACCATAACCACCACACCAGTGATCGGCAGTTTCCAGGATTTCATCCAAATTGAGGCAATAAACAGCACCGCAATTACCACGCTAATAGCTGCCAAAATGGTTTTAGCTGGAATATTGGCGTGCACATCAGTGTAGGTGGCGCCGTCGAAACGGCCACTTGCATCAAAAAGTAAACTGTAGCGTTGCAGCCAGAAATTAACGGCCTGGGTTAGGCAGTAAATAGCCGCAAAAATAGTTAGCTGCACGCGCGCTGCACGGGTGATCTTAAAACGTGGGGCTAAAGTAATTCCGCCGTAAAGGTAGTGTGTTCCCAGGCTGAAAATAGCGGCAGTAATCGTAATTGAAACCAATAATCTAATCAGCGTACGCAGCAGCGGCAAAATAAAGATATAGAAGGATACATCCAGGCCCCACTGCGGGTCTTTAACCCCAAAAGCTGAGGAGTTAAAAGCCAACAAGATTTCGCGCCAATGCGGCATGGCTTGGGTAAAGCCCACAAACAGGCCCACCCCTAGGGGCACCAGCCAAGCTAGGACGCGGCGCATGGGTTCAATGGCCTTCTGGTAGACCTCCATGCCACGGTCGTCGGGGTCGGGCACGCGTAGCGGCCGGGCGCGATAGGCAAAACGCATAGATAGCCACACTGCCAGGGCTGTTAGTAGCCCCGTGGTCAGGGCCATCAGCGCAGAGGCGATCCACTGGGTCCACAGCACGCGCGCAAAGCCAAGCTGGTTGAACCACAAAATGTCGGTCCACACTTGGGAAAACCCGGTAACCGCAATAGCTGCGATAAACAGGATCGAGATAGTTATAGGCAAAGCACCCGTGCGTTTGCGTGTAGGGGTTGAGGATGGCTTGCCCTTTTTGGGCCGGCTTTGACCCTCCCGGCCAGATTCACTCACCTTGTGTCTCCTTCGTGTTTGGGTTCACTAAGACTAATGGTTACATATGTGCCGCTTAAGTTGTTAGTAGCCTCGCTTTAGGCGTGCATGGGGCTTAAAGAATGTAAGAATTTACCTATGACTAGCAACGAAAGTCCTTCAGCGGCTCATTTTGCCCTTGCCCGCGCAGTTGTGGAGCTCGAAGAGCATGTCAGCACGCGCGGCTGGGATGGGCCTACCAGCGTATTTGCGCTGGTGCGTACCGCCGATGCACTGGCTAATGACCCTTCCCTGGCCCAGCTGCTGCCCGCCCAGGTGGTGCAAGACGCCCAGCAAGACCCCCAGCTATTGATGAGCATTGAGCAAGATGGCTTACCTGAGGCCGTTGATTTGGAGGATCTGCTGGCCCAGTTGGCTTGGCCGGCTGAGGTTGATGGGGCGGCGCTAAGTGTTGAACGCTCGGTTTTGCCCCCGCAGGCTGAGCAGGCTGCTGGTGCCATTAGCGACGACGACGAACGCCTGGCTTTCCTGGCCAACCACCCTGAGCGTGAGGACGTGCGCATGGTGGTGGGCGTGCTGCGCGAGGGCGAGTCTTGGTGCGCTTTGCGTATGCGTTCGCATGATGAGGCCACCCAGGTAGTTCAGGGCAGCGACCTAGTACCGGGACTGGTTGCCGCCCTGAAAGCTACTTTGGTTTAGTTTTCATGCCGCCACCCGCCAGGCGGTCAGGTCTCGCATAGGCTGCCGGGGCGCTCAGTTGTTAGAGTCGCCCTGAGCGCCGGGCTTGTCGTCTTTGTCGTCCTTATCAGAGTTGGCGGCGTCGCCCTGATAACCCAGGGTGCCATCAAGCAAACTGGCCAGATCGGCGTCGATATCCGCTTCCATCTGGGCCTGAGCTGCGCGCATAGCCAGGAACTGCTCGGGCTTGTCTAGCTCGTCAGCGCGCGGGGTCAGGTCCGGGTGGGCCCACAGCGCGTCACGCTCACTTACCCCCACCTCAGCGCCGATACGCTGCCACAGCTGGGATGCTTCGCGGGCGCGGCGCGGGCTGATTTCCAGCCCCATCAGCTCGTGCAGCACCTTCTGGGAGCCGCCACTAATGCGACGACGGCGCATCATTTCCTGCAAGGCCACCGTGTGCGGCAGCTGGGCTACACAGGCCTGGAAGGTGACGGTCTCTACCCACCCCTCAATGACTGCCAGCAAGGTTTGCAGCTTTTCTAGGGCCGCCACCTGCGCTGGGGAGGCGGTGGTGAACATGTCTGAGGCGTTTAGTGCGCCCTGCACGGCCTGGGGGTCGGTGGGGTCGATGCCGCTGACGGCCTCCTCAATACCTGCCGTGTCAACGGAGATTTCGCGGCTGTAGGTTTCTACCGCACCCAGCACGGCCCCGCGTAGCCAGGGCACGCGCGCGTAGAGGCGCTCAGTGGCGGCTTCGCGCACCGCCAGATACATGCGCACCTCATCTTCAGGCACGTCCAAATCCTTGGCGAACTCAGCCACGCCGGCAGGCAAGATGGCGGCGTCGGCACTAGCTAGCAGCGGCAAGCCCATGTCGGCAGCGGAGATAGCACCCTTAGCTACCTGGCCCACGGCGTAACCCACCTGCATGGCGCAGGCAGCTTTAGACATGTTGCCTACCAGGGAGCTGATGGCGTCAATCTGCTCGCTCATGCCCGACATTTCTTCAGGCAGGTCAGCGATCTGGGCGCGCATGGCGGCGCTTAGCGCTTTAGTAATGGCTTTGGCTACCGGCTCGCATACGCGCTGCCAGCCCGGCCAGGTGGCCTCAATCCACTTGTCGCGGCTCCAGGCTTCGCGTTTACCTGCGGCGGGGGCAAAGTCGGTGACGCTATCTAGCCACAGGTCAGCTACGGTTAGGGCTTGGCGTACCTGTTCAGCCTGGGTGGCGGTAATAACTGCTTCGCTTTCTAGCTGGCGCTTGGCTACATTTTTGCCAGATTCCCAGTTAACCTCGCCGTCGGAGGTGCCTGAGAACATCATCTGCATAAAACCAGCCATTTGGGCTTGGGCTGCAGCCATCTGTTCGGGCGAGAACTGCTGGCCAAGCTGGGAGAAGTCGATGCCGGTGACGCCACTGTCTTTCATCGACTGGGCTAGTTCACGCGCGCCCGCCTCCCCCAGCATGGGGGTAAACATGGCCACGAGCTGTTCAAACTCTTTGTCGTCCATGGTGGGCCTTTCGTACGTAGTTCGTTACATGCTCTACAATAGCGCCCCAAAAACAAAGTTGCGTTAGCTGGACTCAACTTTGTTGATAATTGTGGCTGTAAGCGAATCTATCCATGTGGTGGCGATAACTCACAAGCACATAGTTGCAATGAGACACTAAGTAAGTGAGTCACGATTCCAGCCCCACCTCCCCCACCCCACCCACTTCTAGCCCTCAAACTGCCGTAGACCCCCAGATGCAGGCAGAGCTTGAAAAAGAGGTACAGACAGGTATTGACAACCAGCTGCGCCGCGAGCGCAAGCGTCGCCTGATTGCGCTTTGCTCGGTGCTGAGCGTGCTGATTTTAGTTGGGTTGCTTGGCTTTTTGCCGACCACTGACTACGTTGTTGAGTCTCCTGGGCCCGCCGTGAATGTTAACGGCAAGCTTGAGGGTAAAGATGTAATTTCGGTCAAAAACACCAATATCCCAACCACTCCCCTAGCTATGACTACCGTGAGCGTGAAGGGCTGCGACGATAAGGGAATTAGCTACTGGCAGCTAATTAAGTCGAAACTGACCAGCTCTGACGCCGTCGTCAACCGCGATAACGTGTGCCCTAAGAACATTAGCGAAAAAACTGTATCCCAGGTTTCTGCAGCCCAGATGACCGGTTCGCAAGATAGTGCGGTGGTGGCCGCCTGGCAGCTGACCAAACCGGACGCTAAATTTACTTTGACTGTTGAGCAGGCAGTGACCGACGGCGCTAAGCAGGCTTTCAAGAAGGGCGACAAGCTAGTTTCTATTGTGGACGCCGATTCGAAGAGCGTTCAGATCACTAGCTATAAGCAGCTGCGTGAAGTGCTTGAGAAGCTAACTCCAGGCAAGCCCATTAAGCTCACTGTTGAGCGAGGCTCAGCCACCCAGGAAGTAAGCGTGGTTGGCGCTAAGCCTGAGGATTCTAGCCGTAAGGGCGCCATGCTGGGCATTACTTTGAATGTCAACCCGCCTGCCGGCCATGAGGTTACTTATGCGGTTGAACGTATTGGTGGCCCTAGCGCTGGCATGATTTTCGCTTTGGATATTGCTCAGCGCCTGGAGGGCAAGAACTATGCGGGCACTACTCCCGTGGCCGGCACGGGCACTATTGATTTAAGTGGCAATGTGGGTCCCATTGGTGGCATTAAGCAAAAGATGCTGGGCGCTAAGCATGAAGGTTACAAGGTGTTCTTAGCTCCGGCTGGTAACTGCGCCGATGTGGTAGGCAATGAGCCTGAGGGGATGACGGTGATCCCGGTTTCTACCTTGAGCGAGGCGCGCGCAGCTATGCAGCGCGTGGCCGCCGGTCAAGCTCCGGCCACCACTTGCAAGGCGATCCTACAGAAGCAGAAGTAAGCCAGCACAGAAGCAGAAGTGAGTCAACAGAAGCACCAAGTCTGCAAAAGTTATCCACAGAACAATATTAAATATTGCCAAACATCATAGCTAACTATCAGACTTAGTCTTAAGTAGATAGGAGGCTAGGATGTCTAGCAATACTTACACGCGGCTGTTGTGGCGCGGTGACGGCTACAGCCAGCTGCCCCAGGGCCAGCGCATAGGCGTTAGCTGCTATAAGGAACACAAGTTTTTGCAGGCGCTTTTGCAGCTCTACCAAAGCCGGGGCATTGCCTTGGAGCAAGGTGAACCGCCGGATTTGGAGGCTGAAGTTAAGCAGTTGGCGCGCTCTTTGAACCTGCCGCTGGGGCGCTGCTGGAAGCTAAGCCATGAGCTGCGTTGGGCGCTGCGCACCGCCCGGTCAGCTCCCTCTGCCAGCAGCGGCTCAGCTCCCCCTGCCTACAGCTTTGCCGCTGAGCCTACCTTCCACATTTTCGACTACGCCCACAGCCAGGGCGCCTTGGCCAGCCAGCTTGAGCAGGCCTTAATGCAGCACGGTTTTAGCCCCAGCCCACCTGATCGGCGCTGCCAGTTGCTAGTGCCGCTAGGCTCCCAGGTGTTGCCTCCGCGTCTAAACAGCTATTTTTTGCAGCAAAACTTCAATTTTTTGCCGGTTTTGGCGCGCGACGGCGGCTGGTTGATCGGCCCGCTTACCGTGCCGGGTTTAAGTCAATGCTCCACCTGTTTGGATCTTTACCTTAGCGAGGCTGATCCGGCTTGGCCCACGCTAGCCACCCAGCTGCTGTGCCAGCCGGTTGCGGCTAGCAGCCAAAGCGTAGCCACGCACTGCATAAATATTGTGGTGCAGGTGGTTGCTAGTTTCTTTAGTGGCAGTGAGCATTGGCTGGGGCGCTACCTGGAATTTAGCCAGGCCGATCTGGTTGGCTTCAGCCAAGTGCTTAGCCCCCACCCCGAGTGCGGCTGTGGCGGCCTGCAATTGCTAGAGCCCATTCGCCCTGTCGCCGCCCCCAAGACACTGGAAGCCACACAAACGCTGGAAGCTAGCAAGACGCTGGAAGCCCCGGGCGCCGTCGCCGCTTAAAACCAAACTAGCTACTAGAGTGCTCACGCACCAGCGCCAAAACCTGGGCCCCATAGGTTTCCAGGCGGCGCTTACCCACCCCACGAATAAGCAGCAGCTGCTTTAACGTCTTAGGTTTAACCACCGCAATTGAGCGCAAAGTCTCATCCGCAAACACCGTGTAGGCGGGGCGGCTATACTCGTCAGCCAGCTGCTTACGCCAAACCTTCAAAGCCTCAAACAAGGCCACAGTTTCCGCATCCTGCTCGGCAGCAAACAGCTCACTAGTGCGCTTATTGGCCTGCCGCTTAGAGACGCTACGCTCAGCTTTCGCCTCCTGGGGCCAAATCCCCTCCAGGAAACGCGAATATTTACGGCTCCCCTTACCGCCCGCCGAACGTGAGCGGGCATAAGAAATATGTAGATGCTTGCGGGCACGAGTAACGCCCACATACAGCAGACGCTTTTCTTCCTCAATCTCCGCCTCAGTGGTTGACAGCGAAATCGGCATTAGTCCCTCGCTGACCCCCACCAAAAACACCGCGTCCCACTCCAAACCTTTAGCGGCGTGCAGCGATGAAAGCGTCACCCCGGCCACCGTGGGGGCGTTTTGGGTAGCCGCACGCTCAGCCAGCTCAGATACAAAATCAGCCAGGCTCGCCCCGCGCGCCTTATAAATCTCATCAGCCAACTTCACCAGGGCGTTTAGCGACTCCCAGCGTTCACGCACCGCCCCACGTGAGGCGATCGGCTCGCGCGTCCAGCCTTCACGGCCCAGCACTTCACGCACCGCTTCAGGCATATCCAGACGGTCACCATTAGCCTCACGCAGCGCTGCTCGCAGCACAATCATGGCGCGTTTAACCTCTTCACGGGCAAAGAATTTCTCCCCGCCGCGCACCAGGTAGCCAATTTGGGCGTCAGCCAAAGCTTGCTCAAAAGCTTCCGACTGAGAGTTAGTGCGGTACAAAATCGCGATCTGGCTGATACTGACGCCAGAGTCAATCAGGCGGCGGATAGCGCCAGCCACAGCGTTAGCCTCGGCGACGTCGTCGTCATAAGCCATATAGGTAACCGGCGGACCAGCGGGCTGCTGCGCCACCAACTCCACCGCCCCGGGCGGCAACTGACCCAGGCGCCCACCCCTGCGGCCCGCCAAAACCGTGTTAGCTAAGCTCACCACCTGCGGCGTAGAGCGATAGTCGCGCACCAAGCGCACAGTTTTAGCGCCCTCATAGCGCTGGTTGAAATGGGTCAAAAAGTAGGGGGTGGCGCCGGTGAAAGAGTAAATGGTCTGGGAAACGTCGCCCACCACGCATAATTGACGACGGCGCGGCCCCAGCCACAAATCCAGCAGGCGCTGCTGCAACGGGGACACGTCCTGATACTCATCAACCACAAAATGGCGGTACTGCTGGCGGATACGCATGGCGATATCCTCACGGTCCCGCAAAATCCCCACCATCAGCAGCAATACATCTTCAAAGTCGATAGTGCGCCGGTCAGCTTTAACCTCTTCATAAGTTTGCAGCAGTCTAGAGACAGTTTCTGGCTCGAACCCAGCCACCTGTTCACGGCCCAGCTCAGCGGCCTTTTCCAGATAGTGCTCAGGGGAAGTCATAGTGACCTTGGCCCACTCCACCTCAGCAGCCAAGTCACGCACCGAGTCTTTATTAACCTGCAAGCCCAGCGTCCGCGCCGCCACGCCCACCAACGGGGCCTTATGCTCCTGAATCGGCGGGCACACTCCCCCAATGGCGTTAGGCCAAAAATAGGTCAGCTGCCGCAGCGCGGCGGCGTGAAAAGTACGCGCCTGCACCCCCGGCACCCCCAAATTAGCCAGCCGCGAGCGCATCTCCCCCGCCGCGCGGGCAGTGAAGGTCAGCGCCAACACCTGACTGGGTTGGTACACCCCCTGGGCCACCCCGTTAGCGATGCGGTAAGTAATGGCGCGGGTTTTACCCGTGCCGGCGCCCGCCAACACGCATAGTGGCCCCGAAAGCTGCTCAGCTACCTGGCGTTGATCGTCATCAAGGGCTTGCAGTAGCTGCTCGCTAGTGGGAGGCGTTGAGGTCATATAGCTACTTTAATGGCTTCCCGGCCGCGCCTTAGCGTGACCGGTACGCTTGGGCCCCCGGCTCACTTGGGCCCCCGGCTCACTTGGGCCGCTCGCTCTACGGGCGCATCTGGGGCTCAGCGCGGCTAATGCACCGGCGGGGCAATGCGCATCTAGGGCTCAGCGCGGCTGGGGTATCTCGCGCCCGTACCAAGCACGCACCAAAGCGTGACCGCTGGAGGCCCGCCCGGGCACAATCACCTTGCCCTCAAGCACCAGCTGGGTGAACTCCTCGCGGCTGACCCAAAAAGCGTGGCCTACCTCTTGCATATCGGCCTTGGGTTCTTGCTGGCCGCCAGCGCGGGCGGTGAAAGCAAACATTAGTGAACGCGGAAATGGCCACGGCTGGCTGGCACAGTAGCTGGCTTGGCTTATTTTGATGCCGGTTTCTTCTAAAGCTTCACGCACCACTGCCGCCTCTAAAGACTCTCCGGCCTCCACAAACCCGGCCACCACCGAGTAGCGTCCTGGCTGCCAGGTGGCGCCGTGAATTAGCAGTAGCCGCTCGGCGTCGTCGGTGATTGCCACAATAATTGCCGGATCGGTACGCGGATAGGTGATATGAGCGCAGGCGGTGCAGTGTTTCTCCCAGCCCGCGCAGGCCAGCTTTAAGCTGGCGCCGCAGCGCTCGCAGAATTTAGTGTTTTTGTCCCAAGTTGCTAGGGCCACGGCCGCCGCCGCCAGTTCGCCCTGGTAGGGCTCTAGCATTCCGGCCACTGCCCGTAGCGGCGCAAAGCAGTACTGCCAGTTCTCTTCTAGCTGCCGACTGGGGGCTTCAAGGCGCAGAGCCAAGTAGCTTTTTTCACCATATTTACCCAGGTAGTAAGGCTCTTGGGGGCTAAAGGGCAGTTGCGCCACCTGGGCGTGGCTTAACTCAAGTAACTGCTCGGCTTCCATATGGGCCAGATCGGGTGGGGTTAACCCGCCGTGAGGGGCTTGGCCATAGACATGGTCCGATTTAATGGCCACTTCGCCGCGCGCAGTAACCAGGATGTAGCTGGTGTTGGGCGAGTCTTTAAGCGAGTCCAGGTAGTTGGCGTCGTTGCGCCTGGTGGCGTCTCTATCAAACTGTCCGCTAGCCATGGGTAAATCCATGCCTTCAACTATAGGTCGCTTGTATTTTCTAAACTAAAGCCATGAGCTTGGCCTATCTAGATCACGCAGCCACCAGTCCGGTCCGACCCGAAGTGGCTGAGGCTTACGCTAAAGACTTAGTTGATTTTTCTGGCCTGGGCACTAACCCTGCTTCCACCCACAGCAGCGGCCGGCGCGCCGCCGGGGCCCTGTTTGAGGCCCGCGAGCGAGTAGCTGCCCTGCTTGGGGCCAGTGCCCATGAGGTTATTTTCACCAGTGGCGGCTCTGAAGCCGATGCCCTGGCGGTTAGCGGTTTTGCTTTCGACGCCGCCCAGCGCGGCCAGGGGTGTGCCCTGCTAGTTAGCGCCGTGGAGCACCCGGCGGTGCTTGACTCAGCCCAGCGCGCCCAAAATTTTGGCTCCACTACTCGCCTGTTGGCGGTTGACGCCCAGGGCCAGGTGGATTTGGAGGCTTTAGCGCAAACGCTGCAGCAGGTAAGTGTGGATGATGCCCTACTGGTAAGTGTCATGCTGGCCAATAATGAAACTGGCGTGATTGAGCCGCTAAACGAGATTGCCCAGCTGCTTGCCTCCCAGGCCGCCCACCGCGCTGAGGTTATTGAGCAGCGCGCCGCGAATGGGGGCCGAGCCAAGCGCGTGGGTAGCGCGGCAGTGGCGGCGCTTAGCCCCCAAAACCGGCCCTGGCTGCACACTGACGCTACCGCCGCCGTCGGCAAAATGCGGGTGGATATGGGCCAGCTGCAAGTTGACGCCCTGAGCTTGTCTGGCCACAAGCTGGGAGCCCCGGTGGGGATTGGGGCGCTGGTAGCCAACCGCTCTATGCCGCTGAAAAGCCCTTATGGGGGCGGCGGCCAGGAGCGGGGGCTGCGTTCAGGCACGCAGGATGTGGCCGGGGCGCGGGCTTTGGCTTTAGCCATGGAATTAGCTGAGGATGAGCGTGAAGCTAAAACTGCCCAGTGGCATCTGTGGCAGCAGCAGTTGCTCGATTGCGCGCGCGCAGCGGGAGGCACGGTTTCTGCTAACTCAGCTCCCACAATTAGTTCCACCGCACATGCCTGGTTTAGTGGGGTTGATAGTGAAGCGGTGCTGATGGCTTTGGATATGGCACAGGTGGCGGCCTCTGCTGGTTCGGCCTGCCATGCGGGCGTGGCCGGGGCCTCTCACGTTTTGGAGGCTATGGGGGTTGACGACGACGGCGCTAGCTGTGGCCTGCGTTTCTCCTTTGGCTGGTCCACTACCCAGGCTCAAATCGACGCCGCCAAGGCCGCTTTGGGGGGCGCGATTGAGGTTGCCAGGCGGGCTTGGGCTACAAAAAATAGGTCGAAACTAAATTACCTTTAGGCTTTTGACACCATTGTCTGTAACACTTGTTACATGAGCGCCTATGATCCCAGACAGCGCCGCGAGCCAGCCGCGCCTGAGAATTCCCAGCAAAACGGCTATTTTTCTGCCCAGGATGCACCTGCCCAGAAGCCTATTGCAGCCTTCCAGGCTCCTTACGACGGCGCCCGCGAGCAGCCCCCCACGGCTTTTAACGCTTCTGGTCAGGCTCCTTATAACTCTGTAGAGCCAGATCCGGTTGCTTACCAACCCACCCAGGCCATGCCGCCAGTTGGTTCACAGCCCGCCGGCGGCGCTCACGCCGCCCCGCCGGCCACCCAAGCCATGGACCCGATTGACGCGTTCACGCCAGAACCTACCCAGGCCATGCCGCCAGTTATTCAGCCCAAAGGCGCGGGCCAAGATCTGCCTTATGCCACCCAGGCCATGCCGCCAGTTGGTTCACAGCCCGCCGGCGGCGCTCACGCCGCCCCGGCCACACGAGCTATGCCTGCGGCCACCCAGGCTATGCCTCCAGTTGACGCTCAGGAAGCTTTACCGCCTTCAGTTTCCCCGCGCCGTGGCCGCGCAGCGGGGGCTGTAGGAGCTGACGTGATGGCAGCAGGCGGCGCGGCTAGTGCGGCGCAGCGTCCGCCAAGTGTGCCGCCAGGCAGTATTCCTCCAGGCAGTGTCCCCCCAAGTAGCATTCCCCCGGGCGGGCCACTTACTGATGATGAGCCCGCTGAGGATGAAGAGCCCACCAAGCGCAGTAAATTTATGCTGTGGTTCATTTTGGCGCTGCTTGCCTTCTTGGCGGTCTGTTTCGCTATTGCTTGGTCTGCTACCGGCAATTCTGTGCCCGAACCCACACCTAGCGCTCCGGCTGTGATTACTCCTTCGTTGGACAGCACGGCTACCCCTGCGCCAACTTCCACCACTAAGCCGCTGGGTAAGTCCTCGCCGTCGCCGACGCAGGAAAATAACAATAATAACAACAATAACAACCAGCCTGAGCAGCCTAGCCAGCCTGAATATACTCAGCCGCCGCAGCAGAATTACCCCTCTGCGCCGTCGCAGCCTAGTTACACTTCCCCTTCGCCTTACCCGAACGATCCGGGTAATGATGATGACGACGACGATAACGACGACGATGGCAATAATTACATTGTGCCTGGACCAGGTGACCCAAATAACTCAAATAGCTAACAAATATTACTGTTTTACCTAATAAACCCCCGCTTCCAGGTTATTCTCAGACTACTTCCAGTCAAATTTGTTATTAATTTATTGGCTGGTTTAGTCCAGCCGCGCTCCCCAGCTCAAAAATTCGGCGGTAGCGCACATGTAAGAACAGGAGGTGTAGAAATTGAATATACGATTCGTACCATTTAGTCAGTGGGATCGAGACGTTAAAACCAAGTTCTACACCTTAGTAATTGCCGCAGTTATGGTTGTGGCTTTGCTAACCGGTTTGAGCATGTGCGCGCCTGCCGCAAAATCTAAAGGCGGCACCCCTCAAGTTGCGGCAACCACTCGCACCCCCACGCCAACAGCTAAACCCTTGGCGGCTGGGTTAGTTAAACCAAAGCCAAAGGACTCTCCCTTGCCTGCGGCTACCGCAACCCCCACTGAAGAGCCCACCTTTGAGGCAGAGCCCACTCCCACCCCAGAACCTACTAGCGCCACCCCAGAACCTACTAGCGCCCCCACGCAAGCACCCGTTCAGCAGCAGCCAAATATAACTATCCCCACTTCTGCTCCCACTACTAGCACAGAGCAGCACCCTGTCACCCAGCCCACCACTGCCCAGTCCCCTGAAACTAAGGTGCGCCCGCGCCGTCCGCGCAACCTTGACCGCTCCAATGAGGTCTACTATCGCAGCTGCCGTGATGCCTACTACGCCGGAGCCACCCCTATCTATTGGGGGCAGCCCGGTTACCGTCGCGGCCTAGACCCCAACGGTAACGGCATTGCCTGCGAAACCTGGGGACGCCGCTAAGAGCAGCTAGAGTCAGCGCCGGGCTGCAGTTTCACCAGCAGCCAGTGCCCAACGGCAGTTTTGATAGAGCGCTCACCACGCGCTGATTTCAATTGACGCTTAAACCTTTACTCCCCTAGAGTCTGGCTTTGCTGGTTTTGTGCCTAAAGGGTGCAAACACCCCAATCTTTAGGAGGCAAATATGCGTGTTTTGGCGGCACTTAGTGGTGGAGTGGATTCTGCGGTGGCCGCCGCACGCTGCGTGGAAGCTGGCTACGACGTCGTCGGCGTACATATGGCCCTTTCACGCAACCGCGCCCAATCACGCTCAGGTTCACGCGGCTGCTGCTCGATTGAAGACGCCTCCGACGCACGCCGAGCCGCAGACGTACTGGGTATCCCCTTCTATGTGTGGGACCTATCGGAAGAATTTGAGGCGCTAGTAATCGAGGATTTCCTAGCCGAGTACCGCGCTGGACGCACCCCCAACCCCTGCATTCGCTGCAATGAGCGAGTCAAATTTGATGTTTTACTAGAGCGCGCCATGACGCTGGGCTTTGACGCGGTAGCCACCGGACACTATGCCCGCATTAGTGGCGGCGCCGCCAGCGGCAAGCCTGGAGACACCAGCCAGTTGGAGCTGCGCCGAGCGGTAGACACCGTCAAGGACCAGTCTTATGTGCTGGCTGTTTCGGGCCGCCAAGCCCTTTCACGGGCGATTTTCCCGCTGGGAGATGTAGAAAACAAGGCTGCGGTGCGCGCCGAGGCCGCTCGGAGGGGCCTGCCGGTAGCCAGTAAGCCTGACTCTTACGATATTTGTTTTGTGGCCGACGGCGACACGCGTGGTTTCCTTCAGCGCAACCTGGGTGTACAAGAAGGCCAGATGGTTGACCCTGAAGGAAACGTGCTAGGCACCCACCAGGGCTACTACGGTTTCACTATTGGCCAGCGTAAAGGCTTGGGACTAGACCATCCGGCTGCCGATGGGCGCCCGCGCTACGTTTTAGAAACTCGCCCCGCCACTAACCAGGTGGTGGTAGGCCCAGCCCAGCTGCTTAGCCGCACCACGGTCAGCGCCACTGACTTGATCACTTTGGTTGATGACGCCGACTGGGACCACGTGAGCTTGCAGCTGCGCGCCCACGGGCGGGCCGTGCCCGCACAGGTAAAGCTCGACACCCAGGCCGCCACATTGGAAGCCCAGCTGCAAGAGCCGGTGCGCGGCATTGCGGCAGGCCAGTCACTAGTGGTTTACGACGGCGAGCGCGTACTAGCCCAAGCCACCGTGGCCTAGAACAAGCCAGCGCGCCTAGAAAGCGCCCCACCAACTGCGCCAGCCATGCCGAGCTGGCCAGAACCAAAGTAGCTGGCGCTTGGCCCCACAGGGCCAACCACCCGCGCAGGCGCTAATGCACAAACAAAGCGTTGGCCCCGGTTAGTAACTAACCGGGGCCAAGGTTTTTAGCTAACAGGCCAGTTAGCGGGTCTTGGCTAGTTCCTCAATCAGCTGAGGTACCACCGTGGACACGTCGCCAACCACGCCAAAGTCTGCCATCTCAAAGATGGGGGCTTCAGAATCGTCACAGATGGCCACAATAGTGCCGGCACCCTGAATACCACTGGTGTGGTGCACAGCTCCAGAAACACCCAGGCCAATGTATAGGCGCGGGGCAATAGTTTCACCGGTCTGGCCTACCTGCGCTGAGCGCTCAATCCAGCCCTCATCGCAGGCCACGCGAGTGGCGCCCACAGCCCCGTTAAGCAGCTGCGCAAGCGAACGGACCAGGTCAAAGTCGCCGTCGACACCGCGACCACCAACCACCACAGTGCGGGCCTGAGCCAGCTGCGGGCCGGCAGCAGCCTCATCTTCGGTGTGGCTAACTACCTCAACACGCTTAGCGGCCTGGCTTACGCTCACCGCCAGGGTCTCAACCTGGGCCGCAGCTCCACCACAGGGCTCAGCCTCTACCGCGCCGGCGCGCAGGCACACCAGCGGCGGGTTGGCGCCAGAGTCAGCGCGCAGGTCAAAAGTGGTGTTCCAAGAACCCGAAAGTACCAGCTTGGAGGCGCGCACATGCTGGTCAACAACCTCCAGACAGGCGGCGTCAGCGATGCAGGCGCTGGCTAGCTTAACGGCGGCGCGACCAGCGATTTCCTTGGCGCGGTGGTCACTACCCAGCAAAATCAGGGCAGGCTTAACCTCGTGGGCGGCAGCAATTACTGCGTCAGCCCCAGCGGCAGAAACCAGCTCGTCAGCCCCGGCGTAATCAGCCACCAGCACGCGGCTGGCACCATAGTTACCCCAAGCGGCGGCGTCGACCTTACCCGAAACCACGGCCACCACAGCGGCGCTGGTCAGCGAGCGGGCGGCAGTTAGTAGTTCAACGGCAGCAGCACTGGGGGCGCCGTCACTTAGCCCACCAGCCACCAAAATCGTAGCGTCTAACATATTGCCTTCTCCCCTCACACCAGCTTGTTTTCCACTAGCCAGCTAGCTAGCTGCTTACCGGCTTCACCGGCGTCGGTAACGATTACGCCACCGCTGCGGGCCGGGCGGGCCTGAGCATCAACCATTTCAATGACGCCGGGGGCCGGCTCGATACCTAGATCGCTAAGCTCCCAAGTTTCTAGCGGCTTCTTCTTAGCCGCACGCATGGCTGCAAAGTTGGGGTAACGCGGATCGTTAGCCTGGTCAGTTACAGACACCAGGGCCGGCAGCTGGGCACGTAAAACTTCGTGCACGGTACCCAAGTTGCGCTGCACGTTTACCACATCGCCCTCAACCTCAAGGCTGTGGGCCATGGTCAGGGCCGGCAGGTCCAAAGCGCTAGCCAAGGCCCCGGGTAGCATGGCACTCATCGAGTCCAGCGAGGCCATACCGGTAATAACCAGGTCAACCTCACCGATTTTTTCAATTGCCGCAGCCAATACGCGGGCGGTAGCGACCACGTCGGAACCAGCCAACGCCTCATCGCTAACCAAAACGGCACTATCTGCCCCCATTTGCAGGGCGCGACGCAAACCTTCTTCAGCGTCTTGCGGGCCCATAGAAAGCGCCACAACCTCGCCGTCGTGCTCTTCTACTAAGGACACTGCTGCCTCAACAGCATTTTCATCTAGTTCGTTTAGAACATCGTCCTCGCCACGCACTAGGCGCTCGTCTTCAAGGCGACGTTCGGATTGCACATCCGGTACGTGCTTCACGCAGACCACAATTTTCATAGCAAATAGACTGCCACAGGCCCGCCAGCAACACCATGTTAGGCCAGCCTCACGCTTAGCATTTCACAATTGGCTTGATTAGCCCAGTACACAAATACATGTGAGCTGTACCTGTAATCAGTACGTAATATTTTCTTGTCCCAAGCTGGTTCAAAATGAGAGACAATAACCCTGTGTGTCATATGCAAACCGATGAGGAAGTTCTACTGCCCGCCCCACTAAGCGAACAGGCAGCATTAAACCCCTACGTTTTGGGCGCTACGCCTAACGACGACGGGATCGATTTCGTAGTGAACGCCCCTGGTGCAAGCGCAGTTGATCTGTGCTTGATCGACGGCGAGGGTGCTGACCTGCACGAACGCCGTATCGGTATGCATGACCACCTTACCGGCTCCTGGTCAGCCCACATTAGCGGCCTAGGTCCCGGCCAGCGCTACGGCTACCGCGTTTACGGGCCTTGGAACCCCAACGGGGGCTTGCGTTACAACCCCCGTAAGTTCCTACTAGACCCCTACGCCAAGGCGCTAGCTACTAAAGCAGTCCTAGATGACTCCCTTTACGCCCACAAGGTAGGCGTCCACGGCCTACCCACCAGCGCCAACTGGGAGATTTCTGAGCTAGATTCCCTGCCCTACGCCGCCATTGGTGTAGTGACTGACCCTAACTACCAGCCGGTTGCTCCTTCACCGCGCATCAGTGCCGATCAGCGTGTGATTTACGAAACCCACGTGGTGGGTCTAACCAAGCAGCTAGAAGCTATTCCTGAAGATCTGCGCGGCACCTACGCCGGTGTAGCCCACCCGGTGATGATTGAGTACCTAAAGAACCTGGGTGTAACCACCATTGAGCTACTGCCTATCCACGCCAAGTTCGACGAACCCTGGCTAACCCGCCGTGGCCTTAGCAACTACTGGGGTTACGCCACCTTGTCTTACTTTGCCCCTGAGCCCACCTACGCCACCAAGGCCGCCCAGGAAAGCGGCCCCCAGGCAGTGCTTAATGAAGTGCGTGCCATGGTTTCCGCCCTGCACGACGCCGGGCTGGAAGTAGTTTTGGATGTGGTCTACAACCACACCGCTGAAGGCGGCTTTGATGGCCCCACCCTATCTCTGCGCGGCTTTGACGATCTGGGCTACTACCTGCACGATCCGGTAAACAAGCGCCAATACGTGGATGTTACCGGCACCGGTAACACGGTGGACTTCCGCAACCGCCAAGCTATCCGCCTAACCCTAGACTCACTGCGTTACTGGGTTAGCGAGATGGGCGTGGATGGTTTCCGTTTCGACCTAGCCGTAACCCTGGGCCGCCACGCCGGTGAGTGGCGCCGCGACCACCCGCTACTGGTGGCCATGACTACCGATCCGGTTTTGTGTTCCAAGCTGCTGATTGCTGAACCTTGGGATGTGGGCCCGGGCGGCTGGCGCACCGGCGAGTTCCCCACCCCATTCCTCGACTGGAACGACCGCTACCGTGGGGCTCTACGTGAATTCTGGCTCAGTGACCCCAAGGAAATGAGTCATGGCAACAACGGCCATGATGCCCGTGAGCTAGCTACCCGCATTGCTGGTAGCGCAGACCTGTTCGCCTGGGGTGACACCGTGCACGGCCGCACCCCGCTAGCCAGTGTGAACTTCGTTACCGCCCATGATGGTTTCACCCTGCATGATCTAACCACTTACAACCACAAGAACAATGTTGCCAACGGCGAGGACAACCGCGACGGCACCTGGGATAACCGCTCTTGGAACCACCATGATTTTGATGGTGAAGCAGACCAGGTTCCTGGCGCTGAAACCGTCAACATGATGCGTTTGCGTAACGCGCGTAACCTACTGGGCACCTTGTTCATCTCCTCTGGCACTCCCATGCTGCTAGGTGGTGACGAGTTTGGCCGCACCCAGGGTGGTAACAACAACGCCTACTGCCAAGATAACGAGATTTCCTGGTACGACTGGAACTTAAAGACTTGGCAAAAAGAACTAATTGCCACCACCAGCTACCTAATTAAGCTGCGTCAGCAGCACCCGGCGCTGCATCGCTACCAGTTCGCTACCGGTCAGGTTGCCCCTGGGGACGAGATTCCCGACCTGTCCTGGTACGACATCACCGGTAACCTCATGCGCCCTGAGCAGTGGCATGACAACTACACCCGTGTACTTTCCATGCTGCGCTCGGGTAAGCCTTTTGGCGACGTCGACGCCCTGATCCTGATTAACGGCACACTCAACCCGCATGAAATTAAGCTTCCTGCCGGGCGCGGCGACGACTACGAACTGGCTTGGTATTCGGTTTGGGACACCCCCCACGCTGATTACGCCCTGCTTGATGATGATGACGACGACGACACGGACTCTGTGACCACCTCGCTGGCTCAGCCTGGCTCCCTGATTGCTTTGTCGCCCCTGAGCATGCGTATCTACCTGACTAAGCCTAAGCGTCAGGCCCGTTACAATGGGGCTCATGACGCAGTCGACACAGCCAACTAAGGCAGAACAGGCGCTAGCCAATTCCACTGACGAGGCTTCTTTGCGGCGCACCCAGGCGCGCAGTGAAGAAATTGCCGCCCAGATCGGTGAGCATCCCGAATATTTCCGGATGCTCACCGGTGCTCGTCCTACCGGGCACCTACACCTAGGCCATTACTTTGGCACTATGCAGTCTTGGAAACAGCTCCAAGACGCCAATGTAGACACGTGGATTTTGGTTGCCGATTACCAGGTAATTACCGACCGCGACGGCGTAGGCCCGCTGCGTGAGCGGGTTTTGTCGCTGGTTGCTGACGCTTTGGCGGTGGGCGTGGACCCTGAACGTTCCACTATCTTCACCCACTCGGCCGTGCCGGCCCTAAACCAGCTAATGCTGCCCTTCCTATCACTAGTTACCGAGTCTGAACTACATCGCAACCCCACCGTTAAGGCTGAGCTTGAGGCCACCGACGGGCGCGCCATGAGCGGGCTTATGCTCACCTACCCGGTGCACCAGGCAGCAGACATTTTGTTCTGCCAGGCCAATTTGGTGCCGGTAGGTAAAGACCAGCTGCCGCACCTGGAGCAGGCCCGCCTAATTGCTCAGCGTTTTGACAAGCGCTACGGGCGCGCCGACAAGAAGCACCCGGTGTTCCGCCGTCCTGAAGCTCTACTAAGCGAGGCTCCCCTACTGCTGGGGCTGGACGGAGCCAAGATGAGCAAGTCTCGCGGCAACACCATTGAGATCCGTATGAGCGCTGATCAGACCGCCAAGCTGATTAAGAAAGCCAAGACTGACTCGCAGCGCACCATTACTTACGATCCCTCCGAGCGCCCCGAGGTTTCTAACCTGCTAATGCTGGCTTCACTATGCAACGGCCGCGACCCGCGCCAGTTGGCTGAGGAAATTGGCGACGGCGGCGCAGGCAAGCTCAAGGCCCTGGTTACTGAGGCCATTAATGACTACTTCGCCCCTATTCGTCAGCGCCGCCAGGAGCTGGCCGCCAATGAGGATTACCTACTACAGGTGCTTCACGCCGGTAACGATAAGGCCAACCAGGTAGCCAGTGAGACATTAGACAATGTCCGCAAGGCCATGAAGATGGATTACTAAAGGTTAGTAAAAACCATCTACCGTCCCAATTTGGGGACTCTTCCCCGTGCTGAAAAGCTAAATCAGCACGGGGATTTTCTGTAGTTAGTGCGATTAGTGAACTAGGATGGCACCTAGGTTGCTTGGCAACTAAATGTAAACCCAATTTTAGGAATGCTATGCGTATTACTACGATACGGCGTCGCCTAACCGCTTTGACAGCGCTGCCTCTTGCTGCTGCGCTGCTGGCCCCCGTGGCCGCTGCGGCAGATGCTTCGTCAGCAAGTGACGCTGAGTTGGCTGCGGCTCTGCCTGCCTCCGCCGCCCAGTTCAAGACTGGTGAGAACACCTACCGTATTGGTGCCCCCAAGGCTGGGGGTAGCTCTACCGGAACTGTGCCCGCAGGTCTAGAGTCCTTCTACAGCCAGAAGATCGAATTCTCCAAGGCTAACTGTGAGGCCATGGGCAAGGAAGCTAGCCGCGCTGTGTGCGGTTACGCGATTGTGCCCGTGGACTACTCCAAGCCCAACGGCGCCACCATCGCCGTGGCCGTGGTGAAGGTACCCGCCAAGGGCACCAACGCCTCCCCGGTTTTCTTTAACCCCGGCGGCCCCGGCGGCTCGGGTGTGGACCTGGTGCTGGCCTACCAGAACGATGCTGGCGCTATCGGCAAGCTCAACGAGACCCACGACCTGATTGGTTTCGACCCGCGTGGTGTGGGTGTTTCCCTGCCTTTCGCCCAGTGTGAGACTAACGCTGAGCGTGACAAGGCCCGCGAGCTGCTCTACACCGGTACCCCTGAAGAGATCGCTAAGAAGCTGCGTGCCGGCACCGAAAGCTCCGTCAACGGTTGCTTCAACAACACTGGACGTATCTTCGGTTTCGACGCTGATGGCCGTAAGGACCTGCTCTACCACCTGGGCACCTCCACCGCCGTGCGTGACATCGACACCCTGCGCTCTATCATGGGCGCCACCAAGCTGGACTACGTGGGGTACTCCTACGGTACCCGCCTGGGTTACGTCTACCTGCAGACCTTCCCGGCTAACGCTGGCCGCATCGTGCTTGACGGTGTAGTTGACCCGCTTTCTAGCACCGCTCCTAAGAGTGGTCAGCGTGTCGACTCCTCCAAGATCACCGATGCGCAGCTTGAGGCCGCTAACTCGGCTCTGCTGGGTCAGGCTAAGGGCTTCCAGGACAACTTCAACCAGTTCTCCAACTGGTGTATGCAGCTGGATGCCTCCGGTAAGACCTGGGGTGACCTGATGCCGCGTCTGGTTAAGGGCTCTCGCTTTGAGACTGAGAAGGCCACCTGTGCTCTGGGTAAGGCTAAGTACCAGCCTCACGACGGCGACCTGGCCGACGACGACGCCAGCATCCCGGTGGCCACTCGCGCCTTCCAGAACATGATGCGTCCGCTGGCCACCAAGGCCATCCCGGCTGGTAGCGACGGTCGCACCCTGAACTTCGACCTGGCCCTGACCGGTATGCGTCAGGCCCTGTATGCCGAGTCCTACTGGCCCTACGCCGCTTTGGCCATGGAGCTGGTATCTGACTACAACAACGGTTCGCTGTTCATGTCTCTGGCTGACTCCTATGACGGCCGTAACCCTGACGGCACCTACGATCCCTCGCAGGCTGCCTTCACCGTTATTCGCTGTGCTGACTCGGCTAACCCCAACGGTTACGACCAGACCCTGTCTGACCGCCTGACCCAGATTTACCTCAAGTACTCCCCGTTCCAGGACCCGGGTGCTCCGGGCAACAAGGTCGGCTCCCCCGGCGCCTGTGACCTGTGGAAGTTCTCCGGTAACCTGCAGGCTGGTGGCGAGCTCAAGGGCCTGCCTAACACCTTGATCATCTCCACCACTCACGACCCGGCTACCCCCTACAAGAACGGCCCGGTCATGGCTGAGCTGGTGCACGGCACTCTGCTGAGCGTTGAGGGCGACTCCCACACCGCTTTCGGTAACAACGCCGCTAAGTACGCTTGTGTAAACGAGATCACCCTCAAGTACATCAATGAGGGCGTAGTACCTGCCGACGGCGACTACCCGAAGATCTGCTCGATCAAGTCCTACAGGCAGACGGTCAACCCGGACAACCCGGTCAACCCGGTTCCGACTCCTAACCCGACTCCGAACCCGACCGCTGCTCCTACCAGTGGCCCCACCAGTGGCCCCACTGCTGTGCCGCTGCCGACCATGGCCCCCAGCGCCCTGCCTACCGCAGCTCCCACCACCGGCAAGACCGTTGTGGCTGCTCCCGGTAACGGCGGTAAGAAGCCGCTAGCTCACACTGGTGTTTCCAGCGTGGCAGTTGTGGCCTTCCTGCTGGCCAGCCTCGGTGGCGTAGCTGTGCTGCGTAGCCGTCGCAAGGAAGCCTGATCGGTAATCGATTAGCGTTATAACCAGTTAACGCCATAACCGGTTAACCACTAGATAACCGGCTGATCACTAGATAACTAGTTGATCATTAGATAACTGGTTGATCATTAGTTTTGGCCTCAGCGCAAAAGCGCTGAGGCCAAAACTTATCTATGCCGTTGCTTGCGCATATAGCTTGAACAGATGCGCAACTATCTTTTCCTCGTCCCCGTCGAAAAACACGGCATCAACGCTGAGCTGCGCCAGAAGGGGAAGATCGCCACGCTGGCCTGTGGTTACAACGGCCGTCGGAGCGCTCAAGGCGATGGGTACCCTACGGATGGGGCTGGCCGAGCACGAACTCAAACCCATCGTCGACGCCTGCCAGCTCATGACGACCCCACCCGACTGGGCAGCAGGGCTCCCACTCGACGCCGACGGCTACGAATGCGACTACTACCGCAAGGATTAGACGCGCCAAAGAGGCAACTCGCGCCAGTTGTCGGGTGCGCCTATGCGAGAAAACGGCACGATGGGATTGTGCGGGTAAGTGTCGAACAGCTTCGGTAGCCGGTCGGCTGGAGACAAATCCAGTTGGCGGTGCAAGTAAGGATTTCAGCCACGATTCGAGCTGAGGACCAGTTAGGTTGCAGGATTGGGCAATCCGTTTGCGCACGATATTGGGCGACATGCCGTACAGGTATGACAGCATTCCCCAATCCATGATTTCGACGGCCGCCCAGATGGGTAGAGTCCCGCCATATTTTGATTTGTGGTGGGCGACGAAGTCCTCCTTTGACGCTTTCAATGCCGACTGGTACTTTCTCAGCCACACCTCATGCACGCTACGCCTGTCTTTGTTTCGCTGCCGTGCCCGGGCGTTCAAACGTTGAGGATCCAAATAGATCAGCGGGTCAAGGCGGCCCAGTTCGTGACCAAGCTTGGTTCGAATAGCCAACTCCACGCGATCAAGCTCGATGAACACGCTTACGAAAAACGAAGACCGGCCCTGGACTCCCACCGAGGCGGGCAGCGGAACCGGTCATGTTGACCACAAGGCTACCTGGTTGATGACGCCGAAGTAAGAGCACAGGGCACGGAGCCATCGGTAAGTTCACACACCAGTGTGCCCTCTGACCCGTCCGGATTCGCCGGCCCTCGGGGGCGTATGGGCGAGAGCCTTCCTCACACCGTGTCCGGTTTCGGTGCCTGCCGTGCCTGACAGGTGAGAGCCTGGCGTATCCCGCGCCCGCGATTGTCTACCCGGCTCTCAGAAAAGGAGCTGGTCATGGCTACAGCGCTACAAGCGTTCACCAACCACAAGTTCGGCACGATCCGAACCATCACCTCCGGCGGGCCGATCCTGTTCTACGGCCGGGATGTCGCCGCAGCCCTCGGCTACGCCAACACGAAAGATGCCCTGGCGCGTCACTGTAAGGGGGTCGTGAATCACTACCCCCTTGAGACGGCTGGTGGCATCCAGCAGGTCAGGTTCATCAGCGAGGGCGACCTGTACCGGCTGATTGTCTCCTCCAAGCTGCCTGCCGCCGAGCAGTTCGAGGCGTGGGTGTTCGACGACGTCCTCCCGTCCATCCGCCGCCATGGTCGATAAGCTGGCTTTTAGCCCAAGCATCACGGTCATATACGCGAAACGTCTCAAAGTTGCAGGTAACCACAAAGCGTGGCTGTTCACAGCCTCGCCTTTCTCGTATCCGCGCCCAGTCCAGCACTCAACGAAGTCACGTATCTTCCTGTTGTCTGCCATAGTCAAAGGACCTCCCCGTTGGTGTACTCCTAAGTATCCCCCAGGGCTACGAATACATAAAAACCGATCGGGTTAAAACGTCGCTGGATACAAAAAAGCTCCCATGTTTTACATGAGAGCAATTTATTGCTGCAGTTTTAAACACTGCATTGGTGGACCCGGCGGGACTCGAACCCACGACCCTCTGGGTGTAAACCAGATACTCTAACCAACTGAGCTACAGGTCCTTGCGGGTATAAAGTTACCCTACCCGCTAGGGAGATTACAAATTATTTGCGACGTGAAGAAATTCGCACTCCGCTCCAGGCGTCACTTACTTGCCGTGCGCTGGTAGCGTGCATACCCGCATTGCCTGCCGCCTCTTCCACCACGATCGGTGAAACTGCGCCAGCACTACGAGCCTTGGGGGTGAACACCCAAATTAGCCCTTCCCCATCCAAGTTAGCGGCGACGTCGACCAAAAGATCGGTGAGCTCATCTACGCCCCCGTCTTCCTCACGCCACCAAGCGATAGCGCCGTCGACAATATCTGCATAATCTTCGTCTACTAGCTGGCTGCCCAGCGCTTCCTCAAGCTGAGCCCTTAACGCCATGTCGGCGTCGTCGTCGAAGTAATATTCCTGAATGATTTGCCCGGCCTCGAAGCCCAGGCGGGTAGCGGCTGAAGTTGTGCCGTCGTGGTTAAGCGACATGGAATAAGCACACCCCAAAATCGCTGGCTTTGCAAGCTGTATGCGCGTTTTACCTGCATCTATTCAAATGTTTCTGACATTAAGCGAGCTCAGCCACACTTAGTATTGCCCGCATCTCCATTAACTTCCCCATCAGGAGCGATAAAACATCCCCACCCAGCACACATGCAGTACTTCACACCACTATCTGGGACTTAATGCCCGATTTATTCGCTTTATCTAGGTCAAAAGTCGTAGATTAGTTAGGTACAGCGGGCTTAGCCCCACGGACTGACGCTCCGGCGCGCGCAGTCGACCACAACGACGCGAAGGGAATAACCGTGGCCCCAACGAATGAATCCACGCCGCTTATCGATGGCCTGTTAGCCAAGGTCACCGATAATGATCCACAGGAAACAGCTGAATGGAAGCAGTCCCTAGACGCGCTTATCGCCGAAAAGGGTCAAGCCCGAGCACGCTACATCCTGCTATCCATGTTGGCTGAAGCACGTCTAAAGAACGTAAACGTCCCCGGCCAGCTAACCACCCCTTATGTCAACACCATTGCTGTTGACGAAGAACCCTACTTCCCCGGCGATGAAGCCGCAGAGCGCCAGTACCGTCGCTGGATTCGTTGGAACGCTGCCGTTATGGTTACCCGCGCCCAGCGTCCGGGCATCGGCGTGGGTGGACACATCTCCTCCTACGCTTCCGTAGCCACCTTGTACGAAGTAGGTCTTAACCACTTCTTCCGTGGCAAGGACCACCCCGGCGGCGGTGACCACATCTTCTTCCAGGGCCACGCCTCCCCCGGACCTTACGCCCGCGCCTTCATTGAAGGCCGCCTAACCGAGGCTGACCTGGATGGTTTCCGTCAGGAATACTCCCACCCGGAGCAGGGACGCGGCCTGCCCTCCTACCCGCACCCGCGCCGCATGGAGGACTTCTGGGAGTTCCCCACCGTTTCTATGGGTCTAGGCCCCTCCCAGGCCATCTACCAGGCTTGGTTCGACAAGTACCTGCACATGCGTGGCATTAAAGACACCTCCCAGCAGCGCACTTGGGCTTTCCTGGGCGACGGCGAAATGGATGAGCCCGAAAGCCGTGGCATGTTGCAGCTGGCTGCTCAGCAGCAGTTGGACAACCTCACCTTCGTCATTAACTGCAACCTGCAGCGTCTAGACGGCCCGGTACGCGGTAACGGCAAGATCATTCAGGAGCTGGAGGCCTTCTTCCGTGGCGCCGGTTGGAACGTCATTAAGGTGATTTGGGGCCGTGGCTGGGACCGCCTGTTGGCTGCCGATAAGGACCACGCCCTGGTGCACCTGATGAACGAAACTCTCGACGGTGACTACCAGACTTTCAAGGCTAACGACGGCGCCTACGTGCGTGAGCACTTCTTCGGTCGCGACCCGCGCACTGCCGCCCTCGTCAAGGACTGGACCGATGAGGAAATCTGGGCCCTACAGCGTGGCGGTAACGACTACCGCAAGATGTACGCCGCCTACAAGGCCGCTACTGAGCACACCGGCGCCCCCACCGTTATCTTGGCCCACACCGTTAAGGGCTACGCCCTGGGCTCCCACTTCGCGGCGCGTAACTCCACGCACCAGATGAAGAAGCTCAAGCTTGATGACCTCAAGGCCCTGCGCGACACCCTACACATTCCGATCAGCGACGCCGAGCTAGAGGCTGACCCCACCCGTCCGCCTTACTACAAGCCCGCCGCAGACGACCCGGCCCTGCTCTACATGCTGGACCGCCGTCGTCGCCTAGGTGGCTTTATCCCTGAGCGCCGCCCCGGCAACAAGGAAATTGAGCTACCCGACCCCAAGATTTACGACATCCTCAAGGGCGGCTCCGGCAAGCAGGAAGTGGCCTCCACCATGGCCTTTGTGCGCCTGCTTAAGGAACTGATCAAGGACAAGCACATCGGTAAGCGTATTGTCCCGATCATTCCTGACGAGGCACGTACCTTCGGCCTGGACTCGATCTTCCCCTCAGCTAAGATCTTCAACACCCTGGGCCAAAACTACCTGCCGGTAGACGCAAACATGATGCTGTCTTACCGTGAGGCTCAGGCCGGTCAGATCATGCACACCGGTATTAACGAAGCTGGTTCCGCTAGCGCCTTCCAGGTGGCCGGCACCTCCTTCGCGGTCAACAATGAGCCGATGATCCCGGTTTACATCTTCTACTCGATGTTCGGTTTCCAGCGCACCGCCGACCAGTTCTGGGCTGCCGGCGACCAGCTCACCCGTGGTTTCATCATTGGCGCCACGGCTGGACGCACCACCCTGACCGGTGAGGGCACCCAGCACATGGATGGCCACTCGCCGCTGATCGCAGCCACCAACACCGCCGTGATCAGCTACGACCCGGCCTACGCCTACGAAATCCGCCACATTGTGCGTGACGCCCTAGAGCGTTGGTACGGCCCCGACAGTGGCCGCAACCGCGACATGATGTACTACCTGACCGTTTACAACGAGCCCATGGTCCAGCCCGCTGAGCCGGAAAACGTGGATGTTGAAGGCATTTTGGGTGGTATCTACAAGGTGGCTGACGCCCCCGCCGGCCAGGGCCCGCAGGTAAGCCTGCTGGCTTCAGGGGTGGGTGTGCCGTGGATTTTGCAGGCCCGCGAGATGCTACTTGAACACTGGGGTGTGCGCGCCAGCGTTTACTCGGTTACCAGCTGGAACCAGCTGCGCCGCAACGCCCTTGAGGTGGATGAGCACAACTTCCTGCACCCCGAGCAGCCGGCCCAGGTGCCGTTCCTGAGCCAGAAGCTAGCTGGGGCCACCGGTCCGTTCATTGCCACCAGCGACTACGACCACCTGGTTCCCGACCAGATCCGCCAGTGGATCCCCGGTGACTACCACGTTTTGGGTGCTGACGGTTTTGGTTTCTCCGACACTCGCGCTGCTGCCCGTCGTTTCTTCAAGATCGACGCCGCCAGTGTGGTCACCAAGGCCCTGGAGGCTTTGGCTAAGCAGGGACAGGTTGACCGCTCCCTAGTAAGCCAGGCCATTGACCGCTACGACCTGCTCAACGTGCGCGCCGGCAACTCCGGCGCTCAGGGCGGCGACGCCTAAAACGCCGCGCGGTAAATAATGTGGGGGGCCTGGCTACCAGCCAGGCCCCCCACTGTTTAACGCTGCTTAGTTAGCTAACGCCGCAGTTTAACTGCAACTTAGCAGCTTAGCTGCGACTACTCAGATACCAGGGTGTTCGGGTCACCGCCGGAGTAGTACTTCTTGGAGCGGTAGTGCGGGCGCAGCAGGTTCTCTACGCTCAGCAGCTCATCGAGGGTGGCCTCGTCTAGCAAGCCCATCTCCAGCACCACTTCGCGCACGTTGCGTCCAGAGCGAGCACATTCACGCCCAACCAGGTCGCCGTTGTGGTGCCCAATGACAGGGTTGAGGTAGGTGACGATACCAATGGAGCCCAGCACGTGGTTGCGGCACACATCCACATTGGCGCTAATGCCCACAACGCACTTTTCACGCAGCGCCTGCATGGCGTGGATAAGCAGGCTGGAAGACTCAAAGGTGGCCTGGCAAATTACCGGTTCCATCACGTTTAGCTGTAGCTGGCCAGCCTCTGCCGCCATGGTGACAGTAAGGTCATTACCGATCACCTTGAAGCAAACCTGGTTAACCACCTCAGGGATTACCGGGTTTACCTTGGCGGGCATGATCGAAGAGCCAGCCTGGCGCTCAGGCAAAGAAATCTCGCCTAAACCAGCACGCGGGCCGGAAGAGAGCAGACGCAGGTCGTTACAGATCTTTGATAGCTTGACGGCCAGACGCTTAATAGCGGCGTGGATAGACACATAGGCGCCGGTATCACTGGTGGCTTCCAGCAGGTTGGTGGCCCCCGAAACATCCAGGCCGGTGATTTCGTGCAGGTGGCGTACCACGCAGTCCTGGTAGCCCTCAGGGGTGTTTAGGCCGGTACCAATGGCGGTGGCGCCCAGGTTTACCTCTAGCAGCAGGTTGGCGTTGTTACGCAGACGCGGAATTTCTTCACCTAGCAGCACCGCAAAGGCGTGGAATTCCTGGCCTAGGCTCATGGGCACCGCGTCTTGCAGCTGGGTGCGCCCCATCTTGAGGATGTCTGCGAACTCGTCGCCCTTGGCGTTAAACGCGCCAATCAGCAGGGACAGCTCGGCTTCTAGCTGGTCAACCTTGTGGAATAGGCCTAGACGGAAACCAGTGGGGTAAGCGTCGTTGGTGGACTGGGATTTGTTGACGTGATCATTGGGGTTGATGATGTCGTAGCGGCCCTTGGCGTAGCCCATGTGTTCTAGCGCCAGGTTGGCAATAACCTCATTGGTGTTCATGTTGATGCTGGTGCCCGCACCGCCCTGGAAGACGTCAATGGGGAACTGATCCATGCAGCGGCGGTTTTCTAGCACCTGGTCGCAGGCCCACACAATGGCGTCAGCGATCTGGGGGTCAATAACGCCCAGCTCTTTGTTGGCTAGCGCGCTGGCTTTCTTGACGGTAACCATGCCCCGCACGAAGGTAGGTAGGTCAGCTACTTTTTCCTTAGAGATTTGGAAGTTTTCTTGAGCCCTGAGGGTGTGGATACCCCAGTAGGCTTCAAGGGGCACCTGACGCTGGCCAAGGAGATCTTCCTCGATCCGGGTTGCCTGAGTCATTATCTAAGTTCAGCTCCTTAATAGTTGCTGCGCTAGCACCCTTTTGGGTCGCTAACACTTATGCCTGACGGCATTACAACACTAACGGTTTGCTAGGGGTTTTGCACCCAAACACCACCAGTAACACTGACAATCTGTCAGTATTGTTGAGACATAGATGACATGGGCCCTAACATAGGCTTATGGAACCTTTGAGCCCGGATGCGATCAATACTCTGCGTGAGGCCAAGGAACGTCTAATTGAGCACTCTATAGACCGCATAAGCGCGGATCTTCCCTGGTTCCGTGAATTGCCGCGCGCTGACCGCGAGCGCATTGAGACTGTGGCTCGTGCGGGTGTTTCTACTTTTATTGATTGGATTGCGGGTCAGGTTGATACTGGCGCGCCGATGCGTATTTTCTCTGCCGCCCCCCAGACTTTTACTGGCGTTATTAGTTTGGATCAAACTATTGCCTTGGTGCGCATTGTGGTGGATACGGTGCAGGCGGAGGCGCCTACGATTGTGCCGCCCCAGATGCGTGATGCGGTGCGATTGGCGGTGGCCCAGTTTGGTTCTGACGTTGGTTTTGCTACTGCTGGGGTTTATGCTCGCGCCGCTGAGGTGCGTGGGGCTTGGGATGCGCGGCTAGAGTCGGTGGCGGTTGATGCTTTGCTTCACGACGACGCCAGTGTGGCTATGACGCGGGTGTCTGCTGCGGGGTGGCGCTGCCATGGGCCGGCGGTGGCCATTAGTGCCCAAGCCACTTTGGACGCCGTCGCCGTTTCACGCCTGCGCCATGAAGCCCATAACGCAGCCTATGACTGCCTGATCTCGGTGCACTCGGAAAATGTGTTGGTTTTGCTGGGCTCTGAGGGTGACTGGCAGGACAAGCAGGTGCGTGAGCGGCTTAGTAAGGCCGCCACTGAGCTGGCTAAAACTCTTGAGGGCGATACGGTGATTGGCCCGATTGTGGCTGATATTAGTGAGGGCTCGTATTCGCTGCGTTGTGCGATGGCGGGTTTGGAGGCTTTGCCGGCGTGGCCGGGGGCGCCGCGTCCGGTGCAGGCTAATGATTTGTTGCCTGAGCGCGTGTTTGCTGGTGATGAGCTGGCTAAGGCGCAGCTGTTTGAGCAGATTTATAAGCCTTTGCACGCTTTGGGCTCCACTATTGAGGAGACTATTTACACCTATCTGCTCTCTGGGGCTAGTTTGGAGGGCACGGCGCGGGCTTTGTTTGTACACACCAACACGGTGCGTTACCGCCTGGGGAGGGTGGCGTCGCAGCTGGGTTGGGATGCCACGGATCCGCGCGAAGCTTTTGTGTTACACACCGCAATTATTTTAGGCCGTTTGGCCCAAAGCGTTAAGACTGACCAGTAGAATCTATATCGTTACTAGTCCTGCTTCAAAGGAGTCGATATGGCACATGAGCGTAGTGAAATCGTTAAGGCAATTGCCCAGATCATCAATGAGGAGACGGGGGTAGACGCCGCGCGAGTAGTTGAGGGCGCCAGCTTTGCGGCGGATTTGGATATTGACTCTTTGGACCTGTTGAGCATTACCACCCGCATTGAGGAGCACTTCAACATCACTATCGCCGACACTCAGGCCACTGCTTTGCGCACTGTGGGCGAGGCGGTTGATTTGGTGGCTTCCCTAGAGTCCTGACCCAAAGTCCTGAAACTAGGTTTTAGCTAATGGAGCGCGTTGCAGTTACCGGCCTGGGCACTATTAACCCGCTGGGGGTTGATGTGGCCCAAACTTGGGCCGGGGCACGCGCGGGGCGATGCGCGATTAGCGCCCTTGAGGCTCCTTGGGTGGATGAGTATGGGTTGGCTGTGCGCGTGGCCGGGCAGTTGCCCACTCCCACTAGTGAGCTGCTATCTGCTCGCGAGGTGCGGCGCTTAGATCCGGCCACCCAGTGCGCTTTGATTGCTGCCCGTCAAGCTTGGGCGCAGGCTTTTGGCTCGACGGCGCAGGTAGATCCTGAGCGTTTGGCGGTTAGCTTCTCCCCCGGTATGGGCTGCGTAACTACGGTTATGGATGCTTGGGATACTTTGCGCACTAAGGGGCCGCGTAGAGTTGCCCCCACTACTGTGCCGGCACTGATGCCTAATGCCCCTGCGGCCACATTAGCTATGGAGTTTACGGCCCGCGCGGGTGCCCACGCCCCGGTTTCGGCTTGCGCTTCGGGGGCGGAGGCCATTAGTTATGGCGCTGATTTGATTCGTTTAGGCAGGGCCGATGTGGTTGTTGCCGGCGGTTGCGACGACGCCCTGCACCCGCTGACAGTGGCAGCCTTTGCGGCCATGCGGGCGCTATCTACTAACCCTGACCCGGCTGGGGCTTGCAGGCCTTTTGCTAGCGACCGTGACGGTTTTGTGCTGGGTCAAGGCGCAGGCGCACTGGTGCTTGAGGCTGAGACTTACGCCAAGGTGCGTGGGGCTAAGATTTTGGCTTATCTTGATGGCAGCGCAGTTACCTGCGATGCCTACGATGTGGCGCGTCCGATGGCTGATGGACACTGTCAAGAACAGGCTTTACGCCAGGCTATTGCGCAGGCTGGCATTAGCCCCGCACAAGTGGGACACGTTAACGCCCACGCTACTTCCACCCCGGCTGGGGACAGTATTGAGGCCGCTATGCTGGCACGGGTTGTTCCCCAGGCAGCGGTTAGCGCCACTAAATCTATGACCGGTCACCTGCTGGGTGGGGCTGGTGGGCTCGAAGCGGTGCTGACGGTTTTGGCATTGGCCGAGCAGTGGGCTCCTCCCACGCTTATGCCAGGTGAGTTAGAGGCGCAAACAGACATCGACGTCGTCGGGCCCCAGGGGCGCCAGCTAAAGACCCAGGCGGCTGCCTCCACCTCCTTTGGCTTTGGCGGGCACAACGTGGCGCTCGTATTTACGGCCGCCTAAAGCAAAGGAAAACCGCGCCCAATGGACGCGGTGGGAGGGGAACTTAAAGGGTACTTGGGGAGTTTAGGCGAACTTGTGCAGCCAGCGCACCGAAACGTCAGCGCCCGCATAGCGGAAGGGCTCTAGCTCGTCGTCCCAAGCCTGACCCAGGGCCAGGTCTAGTTGACGGCGCATCTGTTCGGGGTCACCAGCCTCAAGGGCGGCGCGAATACGGTTTTCGGGAACCACAATGTTTCCATGCACATCCATCTGCGCATGGAAAATACCCAGGTCAGGCGTGTGCGACCAGCGCGCACCATCGTGGCCTAAGGTGGCTTCCTCAGTTATTTCATAACGCAGATTAGCCCAGCCACGCATTGCCGAAGCCAGCAGCGCCCCGGTACCAATGGGACCTACCCATGAATACTCGGTACGCAGCACACCTGGGGTGGCTTTTTGAACCCCCCATTCCAAGTGCACTTCAGTTTTCAATACGTCTTCTAGCATCCACTGCACGTGCGGACACAAAGCCCTGGGTGCAGAGTGCACGAAAACTACACCGCGGGTGTAACCAACAGCCACGACGAAACACCTCCTGAGTGGTTTTTAGCTCGTCTTCCCCTACGTCTAAAAACATCGTGTCGAGCCGAGAGTGTGTGGATCACCTAGCGGCGTTATACGCACGTTATGTATAACGCGAAGTTTATACCAATAGGGCGCCTGCGTCATCGTTAACTAGACAATGATTTAATTAATTGTATGTTTGCTTGGTTGCCTACGCGCCCGAAGTTGCCCACCCTAATTCATCAGGCCTTTCACGCCGATTTACTTGCCGCTTACCGTCTAGAAGGCGACGACGGCGCCTGGCTGGTGGCCGCTAAGTCCGGCCTGGTTCGTGTAGCTAATGACGGGGCCAAAACCCCGCTTTGCACTTGGGACGAGGTAGAGCGAGCCGCTTGGGATGGCCAGGAACGCAAATTCACCATCAACCTCATTAAAGCCTCCCCCACCCAGTGCGTACTAGCCGAGCCCGCCAATAAGGGCGAGCGCGAGCAGCTTGATCAATTGGCGCGCACTTTAAGGCAGCAAGTTGAGCGCGCCATTGTGGTGCGCCGTGACAACGTATCCCTTGGCGATGGGGCGCTAGCCACTATCACTATCCGTCGCCGCAGCGATGATTCACTGTATTGCCTGTCTTTAATTGAGGCCGACGCCGCCCTTAACGAGGAGCAAGTGGCGGCCCTAAAACAGGCAGAAACCCAAACCAAACTTAGTGTGGGCCTGACCACACTGGAAGATTAGCGCATAATTTCAAGGAAAAGTTGCCTTTGCGCCGATTAGACATGCACGAGCAGGCTTGATAAAGTTTCTTCCTGCGCGAGCAATTCCTGCGTAGCTCAACGGCAGAGCATCCGACTGTTAATCGGACGGTTACTGGTTCGAATCCAGTCGCAGGAGCCAGCACCCCGGAGGCAAAACCTCCGGGGTTTTTGTTTACCTAAGCGCCTGAACTTTCCCGGGCTAAGCCACGCCCTGCACCAGCCTGGCGCCGTCGAGTCCGCCCGGCGCCGTCGTCAGCCCCAAAACAAAACCCCGCCTGCCACCCTAAACGGGCCGACAAGCGGGGCATAAGCTTAAACGCTTTAGATGGGGCTGGTGGTGTAAACCACGGTCCCCCACGGGCTGGTAACCGTCACGCGGTAAATCACCTTGGCACTAATGCGCTTAGGGAATGTAGCCGGCAGACGCGAAGGCCAGAACAGGTCGAAGGTAACCGCACTGGCGCCGTCGTTAGGCGAAGTGAAGTTCTGGTTGAGCTGCAAGGTCAAATCCCACTTAGTGCGGCCATTGGCACCCTTAGAGCGCACCCCAAACCAGTGATTACCATCCGAAGTGGAACGAGTACCCTGCACCACCGAATACCAGCCCTGGTCACGCACCACCAGCGAAGGCCAAGCCGGGTTAGCAGCCGTGCCGCGAGTGTAACGCGTCCCCCTGGGCACATCCTCCTGGCTGATACGTGCCACATCAGCGTACTCATCCGAACCGGGAGATGAAGTGTCACCAATGTTTTCAATCACTACGTGGATTTGCTGGCCCCTACCAACCTGCTCGTAGTAGCCACTCTTGCTGGCCGGAGCTGGGGTTAGCTTGCCAGTACCCTTCTGGGCTGAACCCAGCGTAGAAGCCGCCGTGGCATTAGTCACCACCAGCGTATTTGAGCCAGTTTTAGTGGCGGTGGGGTAAATAATCCACGGCTGGTAGTGCTTATCGGTACCGGTAGTTTTACCCTGGCCAACATCAGAGAAAGTGTTAGACCACAGCACAGCCACCACCTGGCCAGCCTGCTTATCAGCAGAAACTGCCAGAGCCGGGGCCGCTGAGGTAGCAATCAAAGCCGGCGCGCTCCAAAGCGCCGCGCGAGTTACATTACGGCGTGAAACCTGCATATGAACCTTTAGGGTTGATGGGAACTGAAACCTTACGAGCAGGCCGTTTAGGGGTATGACCTAGCTATGTAGGGCGCTTTAAGCGCTAACCGGGATAGTTTATGCCGTCCTTAAGCCGTGAGACAATAGATCCATGGCTTACCGCGATATCCGTATTATTGGAGACCCCGTACTACGCACTGAATGTGACTGGATCACTGACATCAACGACACTGTTAAGCAGCTTGTTGAAGATCTACTAGAAACCGTTGACGATGAAGGCCGCGCCGGCCTGGCCGCTAACCAGATTGGTGTAGGGCTGCGCGCTTTCTCTTGGAACATCGACGGCGAAATCGGTTACGTCCTCAACCCCAAGCTGGTGGAAGTTTCCAAGGACGAGTACCAGGACGGCGACGAAGGCTGCCTATCCGTGCCCGGCCTATGGTTCCCCACCGAGCGCGCCTGGTACGCCCGCGTGGAGGGCATCGACCTGGACGGCAAGCCGGTAGTGGTTGAGGGTGAAGAGCTCATGGCCCGCTGCTTGCAGCACGAAACCGACCACCTTGAAGGCAAGCTTTACATTGACCGCCTAGAGCGCAAGTACCGCGTGCAGGCCATGCGTCAGCTGCGCGAAAAGGGCCTATAAAAGGGCCGGTAAACCCCAATAACCCTAACGGTCATGGTGGAAAAGCTGGCGACGCTGCGTTTCCAGCTCCACGATCTGCGTAAACACTTGGCGATATTCAGGATCGTCCAGGGCCATACGGCGCTGGCGTGAGCGCAGATCGGCCAAACGGCGGTTAAAAGACATCTCCCCTGCCGAGCGCAGCACCCCGGCACCATAGTTGATCTGCCCAGCGACGTCGTCGTTTTTAGCAGAAACCGGCAGGGGGGCCACCGCCAACTCAGTGAGCAAAGAATCAATTATTTGCGGGGTGAACTCGCGTACCTGCGCGCCCCACTGTTGCAGGGCTTGGCGCTCACGTTCAGCCTCAGGTAGGCCCGGGTGAGCGGCGCTAATTTCGCGGGCAATTTCGGTGTATTTGGCGTAGCCGCCGGCAGCCATGATGGCGTCAAACACAGCGCGGTAACTAGGCAGGTCAAATAGTTCCCGAGTCCAGTTATCTACCCCGGCTTGGGCAGCCAGTTGGGGCAGTTGCAGGGCTACCTCTAGGGTTTGGCGCTGTAGGCGCAGCAGTGGGTCTGCTTCTATGGCCCGACGCCGCGCCTCGCTAACACTGGCAGCTTCCGCCGCCCCGGGGACGCCAGCGCGTTCGCCATTGGGCCCTATCCCGCGCCGCCCAGCGGCGCGCACGGCTCCAGCTACTTCAGCCTCACGCATCCCCAGCCAGCCAGCCAGGGAGCGGGTGTATTCGCTGCGCAGGGCGCGGTCACGGATTCCGGCCACCACCGGGGCGGCGGCGCGCAAACCGTTAACCCGCCCTTCAGCGGTTGATAAATCAACGTTTTTAAGGGCGTTGCGGATAACGAACTCAAACAGTGGCTTGCGCCCAGCCACCAGGGCTTTAACTGCCTCATCGCCGCGCGCTAGGCGCAGCTCGCACGGGTCCATGCCGCCTTGAGAGACAGCTACGAAAGTTTGGGCAGCAAAGTGCTGGTCTTCACCAAAGGCACGCAGGGCGGCTTTTTGCCCGGCGGCATCGCCGTCGAAAGTGAAAACCACTTCCCCACCCCGGGCCCCACCAGAACGCAGTAGTACCCCGGCGGCTGGGTCAGCCGAGTCACCAATCAGGCGCCGGGCAATGCGCACGTGGCCTTCCCCAAATGCGGTGCCGCAGGTGGCCACAGCGGTCTCAACCCCGGCCAGCTGGGCGGCCATCACGTCTGTGTAGCCCTCAACCACCACAATCTGGTGGGTGGAGGCGATAGCTTTTTTAGCCAGGTCTAGTCCGTAAAGCACCTGGTTTTTCTTGTATAAAACAGTTTCGGGAGTGTTTAGGTATTTGGGGCCTTCATCATCGTCATAGAGTTTGCGGGCCCCAAAGCCCACGGTGACCCCGGTAATGTCGCGGATAGGCCAGATCAGGCGGCCTCTAAAACGGTCATAAACGCCGCGTTTACCGGGTGTGCACAGGCCTGAGTCGGTTAGTTCAGCTTCGGTGTAACCCAGTGAGCGCAGGTGGCGGGCCAGGTTGTCCCAGCCTTTAGGGGCGTAGCCGATACCGAAACGCTCAGCCACCTGGCGGTCAAAGGCACGCTGGCCTAAAAATTGGCGAGCGGCGGCGGCTTCTGGGCTGGTTAGTTGACTGCGATAGAAGGCTTCAGCAGCGCGATTAGCAGCCACTAGACGCTGTCTGGTACCGGGTTCAATGGCGTTAGTGGGGGCGCTACCTTCCTCATAGCGCAGGCTCACCCCGGTTTGGGCAGCTAGTTGCTCAACTGCCTCAGCAAAGGTCAGGTGGTTGATTTTCTCAACGAAAGTGATTACGTCTCCACCTTCACCGCAACCAAAGCAGTGGAAAAAACCGGCCTGCGGGCGCACATGGAAGGAGGGGGTCTTCTCGTCATGGAAAGGACACAGCCCTTTTAGTGAGCCCACCCCGGCGCTTTTGAGCGTGACGTGCTGGCCCACGATCTCTTCAATGTTTGCCCGTGAGCGGACCTCATCAATGTCTTCACGTAGGATCTTGCCAGCCACAGGCTCATACTATCGGGTTTTAGCTAACCTGATTTTTAACTTCCCTGGCGGGTTAAATCTGACTAAACCAGCCGCAGTAACGCGCATGCCAGGCCCGCGCCGAGTTGTCGGTTAGCGAGGCGAGTTGATCCACAATTACGCGCTTGCGGGCACTGTCGCTGGTGTCAGCTCGCCAGTCAGCGCGAAATACCGGGTCAAGTAGCTTTTCGCCGCCTTCTTCCATGGCCTGGGCCAGGTCAAAAAGGATGGTGCGCTGACGCAGGTAGGTGGGTTCATGTTCACGTGGCGCCATTACGTAACGCACGGCGGCGCCTTTAAGGATCATGATTTCAGCTTGAATTTCGCGCGGTACCACTAGATCAGCGGCGTAGCGGGTAAGTGCCCCGGCCCCGTAGCACTGGCGCGTAGCCAGCACGGTGGCATCTACAAAGCGGCCAATGAGCTGGGAGCTCATGGTTTTAAGGGCAGCTTGGTCGATGCGTGAATGGTCATAGCTAGTTAGCCAGTAGGAGCTGTTGCGCAGGCGGTGCCAGGCCTGGCCTAGCTCATCGGCGCTAAAGTCGGGGTGGTACCAGGAAAGCGTAGAGTCAATTAATCCCTCTAACTCACTGTCTTTATCTGCCCCTACCGGATCCATTGCCCCTAAGCTGATGGCATCTTCCACGTCATGCACCGAGTAGGCGATGTCGTCTGAAAGATCCATGATTTGGGCTTCAATGCAGCGTTTGAAGCTGGGGGTGCCTTGACGCATCCAGGCCGCAATATCGGCGTCGTCGCTGTAAAAGCAGTATTTGCGCACGCTTTTACCCTCTGGCCCTCCAGGCCCGGCGCCTTTAGCCCAAGGGTATTTAGCGGTGGCATCCAAGCTGGCGCGGGTCAGGTTTAGCCCTAAGCTGCGTCCATCGGGGGCAATCACTTTGGGCTCTAGGCGGGTAAGTAGCCGCAAAGTTTGGGCGTTGCTTTCAAATCCGCCAATGTCGGCGGCAACTATGTCTAGGGCTTTTTCGCCGTTGTGACCATAGGCAGGGTGGCCCAGATCGTGGCTGAGGCAGGCGGTATCAACCACGTCAGGGTCGCAGCCCAGCTCACCGGCTAGGGCGCGGCCTACCTGGGCTACTTCCAGCGAGTGGGTTAGGCGGGTGCGTACAAAATCATCACTGGTAGGGCCAAGAACCTGGGTTTTGGCGCCCAGGCGGCGCAGCCCTGAAGAGTGCAGCACGCGGGCACGGTCACGTTCAAAGGCGGTACGCTCAGCCGACTTACTGGCCTCAAGCAGGTAACGCTCACACTCATGAGACCTATAAGCACCAGTTATAAATTCCATAAGTTCCCCTTTTTAGCGCGACCAAGCCTGCGCTAGACGCTGTCCAATTTGCTCAAGCCCCTGGGCTACCCGCTCACTACTAGCCTGCCACCAGGGGGTATCTAGTACCTCATCAAGCGTATGTAGGCGGGTTATGCCAGCTTCAGCCAGCTCGCTGCGCCCCAAAGTGCCTTGCCCTAGTAGCGCCACCACCGGCACACCATGCTCAAGCCCTGCCTGCCCCACAGTTTCTAGGGGGCTGCCCGCGACGACGTCGAAAGCCTGCCCATAGCCGGTAACTAACAGCTGCGCTTGGCTCGCTAGCTGCACCAAACCGGTGGCCTGGGCGTAATAGTTGCCGGCCAAAACCAAATTAGCTCCCAGATCCGCCAAAATTAGGCTTACGCCTCCAAGCGCGCCACTACCCCAAGCGCTAGGCGTTAAACGCGGGCCTTGGGTTAGCAGCTGGCGCCTATGGGCTGGGCGAGCCGCCTCTAATTGGCGCAGGCATTGGGCGCTAGCGGCTCCCGCGCGGCGATCAATTTCCTGTACCTGGACAGCGTCTAGATCTGTTAGCGCGCTCAGGTTGGCCCCGGCCCCGCTTAAACCAGACAGGGCCATGGCGTCACTTAAAGCCACAATCAGCTGGTAGGGCGTGGTTAGCTGCCAAGCCGCCTGCGCCCCACCCAGGGCCTGCAAAAACCCGGCGCCGCCGTCGTGAATAGCGCTGCGGCAGGCCCCCACCACCACGGTTGAGCCAGCCGGAAGCTGAGCTAAAGCCGCTTTAAAAGCGAGCCCCAAAGCAAAAGTGGAGCCGCTAGCAGCTTGAAGGCCGGCCTGGTGAGTATCAGCTGGCAGTGGGCACAGGCGCGCTAAATCAATGTAATGCTGGCCGTGGGCGGCTACCACCGGCCCATAGAGGCCAGATTCCACCGCCATGTCGGGCTGGCCAGCCAGATCAAGGCGATCGCCAGGGCGCTTGGCACGCCAGCCCCGAGCCAAACAATCAGCCACCCAAACGGCGCTATAAGAGCCTGCAACCAGGGGCACTCCCCCGGGCTCGTAAGCATACGAGCCCGGGGCTAGTACTACGCGCATAGCTCAGTCTTCAAGCGCGCCACCTAGTCGCGCCAATAGCAGAGCCTGAGCCAACACAATATTTTCCAGCTCCCCTAGGTGCATGGATTCGTTGGCGCTGTGAGCGCGCGAGTCGGGGTCTTCAATGCCGGTCACTAGCACCTGGGCCTGCGGGAATACTTCGCGCAGGTCAGAGATGAAAGGAATCGAGCCGCCCTGACCGATCTTTACCGCATCGGTCTGCCAGGAAGCAGCCAGGGACTCCATAGCGTCCACGGTAGCCTCGCTGTCGCCGTCGGCCTTGAAAGGCTGGCCCAGCTCACGGTTAGAAACCGTCACCTGCGCCCCAAAAGGAGCGTGCTCAAGCAGGTGGGCCTCTAGCGCAGCGTGGGCTTCACGCGGGTCCTGGCCAGGGGCAATGCGCATAGAGATGCGGGCGCTGGCGCTGGGGGTGAGGGTGTTGGAAGACTGGGCGATTGAGGGGGTGTCAATGCCGATCACAGTAATGGAGGGCTTGGTCCATACGCGAGCAGTTAGATCACCGGTGCCCATCAGCTGCACGCCTTCAAGTAGGCCAGCATCAGCGCGGAAATCTTCCTCCGGGTAGAAGGGGAAGTCCGGATCTGCCTGTCCCTGGCTGACCAGGCCCTTAACGGCCACGTCGCCGGCCTCATCATGCAGTGAAGCCAGTAGGCGGATCAGGGTGGTGGTGGCGTCAGGAACCGGCCCACCAAACTGGCCCGAGTGTAGACCGTGGTCCAAGGTGGTGACGGTGACGTCGCTTTGCACCACGCCACGCAGCGAGGTGGTCAGCGCGGGCGTGCCCACCTTCCAGTTGGAAGAGTCAGCCACCACGATCACGTCGGCTTCTAGGCGCTCACGGTAGGTGTTTAGGAAGTTAACGAATGAGGGGCTGCCAACTTCTTCCTCACCCTCAATGTAGACGGTGACGTTTACCGGCAATTCACCCAGGGCCTTGAGCGCCCGCAGTGACTCAACGTGGGTGATTACGCCGGCGCCGTCGTCAGCAGTGCCACGCCCGTAAAGACGATCCCCGCGACGCTCAGCCTTAAAGGGGTCGGCCTGGTCCCAGCCGCCCTGGCTTGCTGCCGGCTGTACGTCGTGGTGGGCGTATAGCAGTACGCGGGGGGCTCCGGCGGGTCCGTCGAAGTGGGCGACGACGGCGTCCTGGCCCTTTTCGCCACTGTCGGTGGGGGCGGAAAGGATCTCTACCTGCCCACCTAGCTGCTCAAATAGACTTGCCACGTGCTCAGCGCTGCGACGCACCTGGGCTAGGTCATGGCCGGCAAAAGCCACAGAAGGGATGGCTACCAGCTCAGTTAATTCATCAATAATCTCCGGCATAGCCTGCGAAATTTGCTTGCGGAGTGCTTCAGTTGTTGCCATAACTTCAGGGTATCGCGTCAAGCGGCTAATCTAGGCATGTGAAGTGGTTTAAGAAGTCCGAGCCGGAGCCTGAAAAAAGCACCCCGGCGGTAGAAGCCAAGCCTGTGCGCGGCCGGGGGCCCAAGGGACGCCCCACCCCTAAACGTAGCCAGTCTGAGGCACGCAACCTCAAGCCCCTAGTTCCCGCTGACCGCAAAGCTGCGGATAAGGCTTCTCGTGAGCAAAAACGTGCCGAGCAGCAGCACGCCTATGAGCGCATGATGGCCGGTGACGAACGCTATTTCCGCACCCGTGACCGGGGCCCGCTAGCAGCCTATATTCGCGACTACATCGACGCGCGTTACTCCATTGGCGAGATTTTTGTGCCGCTATCTTTCGCGATCCTGATTGCCCTGCTGGTGATCGGTCAGGGCGGCACCCGCGCCACCATGACTTCTTTCGTGGTGCTGATGTCTATTTACATCATGTTCGTGTTGGCGATCATTGATGCCCTGGTGGTTTGGTTCATTGTGCGCCACAAGCTGGCCAAGAAGTACCCGGACAAGCACCTGCCTTGGAGCTATGTGTTCTATGTTTTTGGCCGCTGCTTCCAGTTCCGCTCTTGGCGTCAGCCCAAGCCACGTGTAAAGCGTCGCCAGTTCCCCAAGTAAACCAACTTATAAAACTGCGTGAGGCCCGCTTTAAGCGGGCCTCACGTTTTTAGTTGCAACCAGCAGCTACCAGGCGCCAGCTAGCTTCCTGCCAGGCACCAGCTGGCGCCCTGGCTAGCACCACGGCAGGCGCCGTCGCGCTAAACCAGCAGCTGGGCCGGCACCAACGCACCGGCGCTTAGGGCACGGTTAATGCGTCCAGGCCAAGCCGGGCCACCGTAAATGAAAGCACTGTAAGCCTGTAGCAGGTTAGCCCCAGCCGCCAGCATGTCGCGGCCATCTTGGATGGAGGAAATTCCACCCACCCCAATAATGGTGGGCTCAGGGCCTAGCTTTTCGCGTAGGCGACGTACCACTGCTAGGGCGCGCGGACGCAGCGGGGCACCAGAGAGGCCACCCTCGCCCAGGTTGTGGGCAATAGTGGTGTTAGTAGCCACCACGCCGTCGAGCTTAAGCTCAAGTACCAACTCAGCTACGGCGTCGATGTCCTCATCAGCCAAATCGGGGGCGATCTTAACGAACAGCGGCACGTGACGGCCGGCTGCCTTATCAGCCGCCTGGCCCACAGCGGTGAGGATGGGACGCAAGCTATCTACGCTTTGCAGGTTACGCAGCCCCGGGGTGTTGGGGCTGGAGACGTTAACCACCAGGTAGTCGGCCCAACGCGCCACAGCCCGCGCAGAGTAAACATAGTCAGCTACCGCATCTTCCAGCGGTGTCACCTTAGTTTTACCAATATTGGCGCCCACAATAATGGAGCGGCCACGCTTAGTTGAGCGCAGTTTACGCAGCGTAGCTGCGGCTTCATCGGCGCCGGAGTTGTTAAAGCCCATCTTGTTACGCACTGCGCGCACATCCGGGTAGCGCCACAGTCGCGGCGCCTCATTGCCCGGCTGGGCCTTAGCGGTAAACGTACCTACCTCAACAAAACCAAAGCCCAGCATGTCCATGCCGGCAACGGTTTTGCCTTCCTTATCCATACCCGCAGCTAGGCCCAGCACCCCGGGCACAGGCCGGGCAAAGGGGCCGCTAATAGTGGGCTGACGACGCCCGGGCAGGTAACCCCAAGTGCCACGCAAAAGGTCAGATACTAGCGGCACGGCTGCAGCTACCTGCAAGCCTTTGATAGTTAGGTCGTGGATTTTTTCCGGATCAGTGTGGGTTAAGACGCTTTTATAGAGCAGGTTATAAAGCACGTGTTCAGGCTACCGCAAAGCTAAGCGAGTCTGTAGATGTGTGGGAAGCTATGACTATGACGCAAACTCTCATCATTGCGCTGAGCGCCCTAGCTATCATCGCGTTATCCGAGCCTTTAAGCGAGAAACTGCGCCTGGCCACGCCCGTCATCTTGCTGGTGATTGGGGGCGCTTTAAGTTTTCTGCCTCAGTTTGCCGGATTTGAAGTGGATCCGGATTTAATTATTGAAGTAATTTTGCCGCCGCTACTGTTTGCTACTGCAGTTAATACCCCGGTGCAGGATTTTCGTCGTAACCTAAGCGCGATCACTTCGCTGGCATTTTTGCTGGTGATTGCCTCCACAGTGGTGCTGGGCTTTGTTCTTAACGCGATTATCCCGGGCCTGGGGCTACCGATTGGTATGGCTATGGGTGCGGTTATGAGCCCCACGGATGCGGTAGCCACCACTATTGTTAAAAACCAGGGTGTGCAGCGGCGTATTGTCACAATTTTGGAGGGTGAAGGTCTAATTAACGACGCCTCCGCCCTGGTGCTGCTGCGTAGTGCGCTGGGGGCAATGGCTGGCTCAGTTAGCTTGCTGACCGTAACCCAATCGCTGGTGTGGTCGGTTGTAGGCGCACTGGTGGTGGGCATGATCGTGGGGCATTTGACGCTCTGGCTGCGCTCACACATTGGGGATGCCCGGGCGGCTACGATTTTGAGTTTCATTGTGCCTTTTGCGGCTTCTATCCCCGCCGAAGAAGTGCATTCTTCCGGCCTGGTGGCGGCGGTGGTAGCCGGGCTGGTTACCTCCTACCACCACGACAATAAACTCAGCCCCGCCCAGCGCATGATCTCAAATAACTCGTGGCAAACCTTTGGGTTGATTTTTGAGTCTTTAGTGTTCTTGCTGATGGGCTTGCAGCTGAACAATATTTTGAGCTCATTTAAAGATTCCGGTTATGAACTTTCACTAGCTTTTAAAGCCGCAATTATTTCTTTGCTAGTGGTCACGATTATGCGCGCATTAGTGGTTTTTGCTACCACCTATTACACGCGTTTCCGTGCCCGAAATCTGATTTCTAAGCGCGCCCAGTTTGACTCTTGGGAGCTGATTCTTGATGAGGTCGACGACGGGCAATTGCCTGAGGGGTTACCTTACGGCCCGCAGCTACCAAACTTGGTACGCCGTCGCACCCCCACTCCGCAGCAGCGTTTAGAGCGGATTCGGATGCGTTTGGATCGACGCCGCGCGGATATGCAGTATTACGAGGAAGCTAACCTGGGCTACCGTGAGGGCCTGACTATGGTGTGGGCTGGTATGCGCGGGGCCGTTACTTTAGCGGCGGCGCAAACTTTCCCACTGTCGACGCCGAACCGCAATTTACTGATGTTTACCGCCTTTTTAGTGGCGGCTATTTCACTGATTATTCAAGGCGGCACTCTGGCGGCTTTTATTCGCTGGATTAAGCCTGACAGCGCTGGCGGCTACGCCCCAGATGAACTTGACGCTGTCTACCAGCTTATTGAGGTAGCTAAGGAAAGCGTGGATGTGCCCGAGGAGCTAACGCAGATTATTGGCCCCTGCGACTCCCACACGGTTGCCGCCAAGCTACGTAAATGGAATGCACACCGCATTGAGGATCCGCTGGTGGCCTTGGAAGTGCGTATTTTGATGTGCAAATACCAGCTTGAAGTGCATCGCGCTGAACGCGAGGCTTTAGTTGAGCAAAACCGTAAGGGCACAATTACTTCTGATGTTTATCGCCTTACTTTGAAGCTAATTGATGGCTCTGAAATGCGCGTTGAAACTCAGCTAAATATGGCCCAAGGCGGCATGAACCGAATCCTTGAGGATGAGGAAAACAGCCTGGCTGAAGACAACCGCTCCGACAACTAATTTGGTTAGCGTTTGACTGCCCTGCCAAGGTTCGGTAGGCGCTTATCGGCTGAGTTAGTAGAACCTGTCGTACGTTTACGACCTAACTCAGCTAAAACATCAGCCTTTGCGTGCAGTTGTTTTACGAAGAAACAAAAGTATATTTGTTCCTCGTGAATCAGAACTGGTTCAAGCGAGAACGAGCATCCCCAAGTTTTTGGATGACTTCGCTCCTCCGCTGCTGGATTGATTGCACTTTCTGCCGCGCCGCCGACTGACGGTCAAGCTGTTTCTGAGAAATTTCCCTCCAGTGCGGATTACGCATTGATGGCGAGCGTGCGGATAGTGCTCGCGAGTAGTTCTCTTCAGCACGTTGAAGCGCATTCTCCACGTTGCGAAGTTGTTCCTCAAGACGCCAAACGCGTTCTTGAGCGCGTTGACGAGCTTCTGCTTTACGCTGCTCACCAGCCCGCTTTGCAGCTTCAAAAAGCTGATCTTTTGCAGACTTGTACTGCTGCCACAAACGATCTCTGTCTTCTTTCGCACACGGGCCTATTGCTCTCCACTGGGTGTCCAGTTGCCGCGCCTGATCTTTCGCAGCTCGATAGTCGTTAGAGTTCACCAATAAGGACATCTGATAAATCAGGCGTTCTTTCGCAGCCTTATTAGAAGCCCACTCACGCTGACGCTTCTCAAAATCCTGCTGCTTACGATCCCTCAAACGAGTACGAGCCTGATTAAACCTACCCCAAAGCCGATCATTATCCCCCTTCTCACACGGCCCAACCTGCTTCCACTCCTCACCAAGCCTACGCATCTGTTCCGACGCAGAACGCAAATCAGACGAGCCAGCAAGCGACTCCGCCTGCGAAACAATCCGCTCTTTCGCAGCCTTATTAGAAGCCCACTCACGCTGACGCTTCTCAAAATCCTGCTGCTTACGATCCCTCAAACGAGTACGAGCCTGATTAAACCTACCCCAAAGCCGATCATTATCCCCCTTCTCACACGGCCCAACCTGCTTCCACTCCTCACCAAGCCTACGCATCTGTTCCGACGCAGAACGCAAATCAGACGAGCCAGCAAGCGACTCCGCCTGCGAAACAATCCGCTCTTTCGCAGCCTTATTAGAAGCCCACTCACACTGACGCTTCTCAAAATAAGCACTGCGAGCAGAATTGAACTTTTCCCTAGCTGCCTTAAACCTCTCCCACTGAGCAGCGTCGGCTGATTTCTCTCCACGCCCAACAGCTTTCCACTCAGTCAGCAAACTTTTAAATTCTTCGCCGCCTTTTTTCCAATCTGTCGTTGTCGCCAGTTGTTCAGCGCGAGAAATTAGTTTTTCTTTAGCTTCACTGGCCACCGCCCAGTTGTCTTTGACTTGAGGAAACATTTTCCTTGAATGCCGCATGTCATGGTGCCCTGGTTCGCCAGTCTTCTGGTTCCAGGCGTGTACATGATCGACTTCCTGTTGGATGTCTTGAACATGTCCCCGGGCAATGAGTACATCTTCACCGTCCGTTGAATATTTAGCAGTTACTCTTCTGTTCTTCTCGTCGAAGCCGTGAATGATTCCGTCTTTGGTCCACCTTGAGGCATTCATGCGAAGATGTTATCAAGCTATTCAAACTTGTGTGTTGGATTTGTGTATGGGACGAGCGTAATCGGGCAAATAGATATAGAAACCCTGACACATATGAAAGTACTGGCTCTTTTAAACTGAGCCACGCCTGGCAGCGGCATGAGCCCGGCGGCGATATTCGTCTTTATCAATCGCCCCGCGCACATAGTCAGTCAGATTTTCTACGTCTTCACGTGTATGTTGCACGCCTTCATGCCAGCTAGAAGCTAAAGCTTGCATGACAGCCCAGTGCTGAGCCTGATCAAGCTGGGCAAACAGCTCTGGCCAGCGCTTATCAAGATCAAGTGTTTCAGCCATTACGTCCCCTTCCCTTAACTTGCCTATCATTTTAGATCCTTAATACAAACTACGAGTGGCTTTCCTGAAACTACAAAGGGGCGTTTAGTATTTCGCTAAACGCCCCTAATTGCTTGGCTCAGGCTTATACGTTAAAGCCCAAGGCTCGTAGCTGTTCACGCCCTTCAGGGGTGATCTTGTCCGGACCCCACGGCGGCAGCCACACCCACTGCACCCGTACGTCGTCGGAAAGGTGGTCTAGCACCTGGCGGGCCTGCTCCTCGATCACATCGGTGAGCGGGCAGGCAGCCGAGGTCAGCGTCATATCCAGGGTGATCTCATTGCTAGAACCAATCTCCACCCCGTAAAGCAGACCCAAATCCACCACGTTAATGCCCAGCTCCGGGTCAATTACGTCACGCAGGCACTCTTCGACGTCGGCCACGTCAAAGCTGCCCGGCTCAGCGCGCGGGGCAAAAGCGTTATCAGCCGCTAGTCGGGCTGCACTTTGGCCATCAAGCTGAGCCTGGGAGGCGGCCTTAACCTCCTCCTGACTAGCCACACGCGGGGTGTAGCTAGCAGCCATAGGGTTGTCGCTCATCTACTAACTCCTTTATTCGTCACAGTGAGCAGCACTGGCACTGCCACTAGCAACCTGGTTTTCGCCGTTAACTACTGCTTTAGCTACCGCGTCTTTTAAAGCCATCCAGCCCAGCAGGGCGCACTTAACCCGGTTGGGGTATTTAGACACGCCCTCGAAAGCTGCGCCGTCGTCAAGCGCATCCAAAACCGCGTCATCCACCCCCTGGCCGCGTGAATGCATCAGGGCGTCAAAGTCTTCCTCTAGTTCACGCACCTGCTCTAGGTCTTTGCCCACCACCAGATCGTTCATCACAGAGATGGAGGCCTGCGAAATTGAGCAGCCGCTACCCTGCCAACCCAGCTCGGCTAGAGTCTGCCCCTCTAGGCGCACCTGTAGCTGCACCTCATCGCCGCAGGTGGGGTTGACCTGGAAAGAGTCACCTTGGGGTGCCTCTAGCAGGCCCTGACCGTGGCGTTCACGCGAGTGGTCGAGGATAACTTGCTGGTAAAGCTGATCTAGTTCATTCATAAACTACCTAGCGGTTGAAATACTTACGTACGTTTTGTAGCGCGTCGAGGAATTGAGACACGTCTGCGGGCGTGGAGTATACCCCCAGCGAGACGCGGGCGGAGGCACGCAGCCCGAAGTGGGCGTGGATCGGCTGGGCGCAGTGGTGACCGGTGCGTACCGCTACCCCACTGGCATCTAGCACCTGGCCGACGTCGTGAGGGTGTACCCCCTCCACTTCAAAGGCCACTACCCCCAGGCGCTGAGTGGTGTTGGCGGGGCCCAGTAGGCGCACGCCCTCAACCTGGTTCATGCCTTCAAGTAGCTGGCCGGTGAGCTCATGCTCGTTAAGCATGGAACGCGACAGGTCAAGTTCACGCAGATAATCGACGGCGCTGTGCCAGCCGGCGGCCTGCGCAAGCGGCTGGGTGCCCGCCTCAAACCGGGCCGGCGGGGCCATATAGGTGGAGCGCTCCATATCCACCAGCTCAATCATGGAGCCGCCGCTGAGCACCGGGGGCAGGCTGTAAAGCAGCTCCTCGGTGGCCACCAGCGCCCCAATACCGGTGGGGCCCAGCATCTTGTGGGACGACAGGCAGATCGCATCCACCCCGGCGCTAGCCAGCTGGGCAAAAGAAAGTGGCAGGTGAGCACTGGACTGGCAGGTGTCTAGCACCACCACGGGCTTACGCTCCTGGGAGCGCACCGCCGCCAAAATGGGTTCCAGGTCAGTGATTGCGCCGGTTACGTTAGAAACGTGGGTTAGCGCCACCACGCGGGTGCGGCTGTTAATAGCCTGGGCAAGTAGCGCCGGGTTAGTGTCAATGCGCCCGTCAGGGGTTAGCTCTAGCCAGCGCAGCTTCGCCCCGGTACGTTGGGCCAGGATCTGCCAGGGCACCAGGTTGGCGTGGTGTTCGGCGCGGGTTACTAGGATCTCGTCGACGGCGCCCAGGTTTAGATCCAGCGGCCCGTCACCTCCCGCTACGCCTTGGGAGGCGTTACCGATGCCCAGCGCCACCAGGTTGATGGCTTCAGTGGCATTTTTGGTAAATACCAGCTGCTGGGCGGGGGCGTCCACAAAGCTGGCTACCGCTGCGCGAGCGTCATCCCAGGCGGCGGTGGCGCGGTCAGCCAGCTCATAGGTGGAGCGGCCTGCCGCCCCGTTGGAACGCTCATAGAATTCGGTGACGGTGTCGATGACGCAGTTAGGTTTTTGGCTAGTGGCAGCGCTGTCCAGGTAGGCTAGGCGACCACCGTCACGGGCCGGCGTAGCCAGGGTCGGAAAATCGGCCACAATAGCTGCCAGCTCTGACTGGCTAAGCGCCACACTGTCGCGGGCAGCGATACCAATTCCAGTTAATTGCGTCATGAGGATTCTTAACTTCTTAGGTCTATGCCCGCCGTAGCTTGAAGCTGCGGCGGGCCGGTTAAATTTGTGTGCGCCTAGCCGGTGGCGGCGTGGTTGGATAGCTCAATTGGCCTATCCAACCACGCCAGCTTGGGGTTTTGCGCCCTCGCGCTGGCTAAGCAGCTAGTAGGTTACTTCAAGAAGCGGTCGTAGCCTTCTTCTTCGAGACGGTCGGCCAGCTCGGGTCCACCTTGTTCAGCCACGCGGCCGTTAACAAACACGTGTACGTAGTCAGGCTTGATGTAGCGCAGAATACGGGTGTAGTGGGTGATTAGCAGGAAGCCGGCGTCAGACTCGTCATGTAGGCGGTTAACGCCCTCAGAGACGATACGTAGCGCGTCAACGTCCAGACCAGAGTCGGTTTCGTCAAGCACAGCAAAGCGCGGACGCAGCAGTTCCATCTGTAAGATTTCAAAACGCTTCTTCTCACCACCGGAGAAGCCGGCGTTCACGTCACGCTGAGCGAAGGCGGGGTCCATACGTAGACGCTCCATGGCGGCGTTAACTTCACCGATCCACTGGCGTACCTTGGGGGCCTGACCGTCCATAGCGGTCTTGGCGGTGCGCAGGAAGTTAGCCACGCTTACGCCGGGTACCTCCACCGGGTACTGCATGGCCAGGAACAGGCCGGCGCGAGCGCGCTCATCCACGCTCATCTCCAGCAGGTTTTCGCCGTCGAGCAGCACTTCACCCTCGGTGACCTCATAGGCGGGGTGACCGGCAATGGAGTAAGCCAGGGTGGACTTACCTGAACCATTGGGGCCCATGATGGCGTGTACCTCGTTAGAGCCAATGGTTAGGTCTACGCCGCGCAGAATCGGCTTGGGGCCATCGTTGGTTTCTACCTGTACGTGCAGGTTCTTAATTTCTAGGGTGCTCACGTCTTTTTCCTTAACTTATTTGATTGGCTCAGGCTTCCAGCAGCCCGTTGACTTCAAGTTCTGCTTCGATGGCGCTCATCAAGCGTTCTTCCACCTCGGGCACGGCAATTTCGGCCACGATTTCGTTGAAGAAGCCCAGCACCACCAGGCGGCGGGCCTCAATCTCGGGAATACCGCGAGCGCGCAGGTAGAACAGCTGCTCGTCGTCAAAACGGCCGGTGGCGCTGGCGTGACCGGCGCCTTCGATCTGGCCGTTTTCGATTTCCAGGTTGGGTACTGAATCAGCCTTGGCCCCGGTGGTTAGTACCAGGTTGCGGTTGAGTTCGTAGGTGTCGGTGCCACGGGCGCGACGGCCGATGAGGCAGTCGCCTACCCACACGGCGTGAGCGTCTTTACCCTGCAGGGCGCCCTTGTAGGTGACGCGCGAGTAGCAGTGGGGCTCGGTGTGGGCCACGTAGGGGCGGTGTTCTTGGTGCTGTCCGGCGTCGGTGAAGTACACGCCGTAGGCGTCGATGTGTCCGCCTTCGCCACTAAAGCCCAGTTCGGGGCTGATACGCACGTCGCCGCCCAGGGATACCACTACGTGTTTGAGGGTGGCGTTGGCGCCTACCTCGACGCGGTGTTGGCTGGCGTGTAGGGCGTGGTCGTCCCATTCCTGGTTGGTGACCAGGGTTAGCTCAGCGTCGGGGGCTACGCTAACTTCGACGCCCTGGGTGTAGTAGGCCATGCCTTTGTGGGAAAGCACCACGGTGGCTTTGGAGCCAGTTTCAGCGATGATGCGTAGGTGTCCGGCGCTGGGGTGAGCGGCGGCGTCGTCGGCGTCTTTAGCCTGCCCGGTAATTTCCACTACCAGGGCCTGTGCTGCCTGGACGCCGGCGCCAATGGTCACCACGGTGGCTTGGTTGAAACCGTTCCAGGCTACTGCGGAGGCGCGGTCGCCGGGCTGGCCTACCTGGCCTAGGCGTTCGTCGGTGCGCTCAACGTTTTGCACGCTGATGCCTTCAACCTGGTTGGCAGTTACCTTTACCTGGTCTTTGGCGGCGCTGACGGCCTCTAGGTCAAATAGCGGGGCAAAACGTTTACGCGGGGTGAAGCGCCATTCTTCTTCCTTGGTGGGGATCGGGAAATCCGCTAGGTCGAAGGAGGCTTTGCGGTCTGCGCGGCTGGAGACGTAACGCGGGCCGCCGTGTGAGTGGGCCCCGACGAGCTTGGCTTGGGAATGGTCGGTTGCTAGGTTTTGACTCATTTTCTTCTCCTCGCGGTCAGCCGACCGAGTTTTCCATCTGTAGCTCGATTAGACGGTTGAGTTCCAGGGCGTATTCCATGGGTAGCTCACGGGCAATGGGCTCGACGAAGCCGCGCACAATGGTGGCCATGGCTTCGGTTTCGGTTAGCCCGCGCTGCATCAGGTAGAACAGCTGGTCTGCGCTTACCTTGGAGACGGTGGCTTCGTGGCCCATTTCTACCTCGTCGTTGCGTACGTCAACGTAGGGGTAGGTGTCTGAGCGGCTGATTTCGTCGATTAGTAGCGCGTCACAGAGCACGTTGGACTTGGAGTGATGCGCGTTGGGCATGATTTTTACTAGGCCACGGTAGGCGCTGCGTCCACCGTTACGGGAGATGGATTTAGAGACAATGTGGCTGGAGGTGTAGGGCGCCATGTGTACCATCTTGGCGCCGGTGTCTTGATGCTGGTCTTCGCCGGCGAAGGCGATGGAGAGGGCTTCACCGCGCGCGTGGGGGCCAAGCAGGAATACTGCCGGGTACTTCATGTTGCGCTTGGAGCCGATGTTGCCGTCTACCCATTCCATGGTGGCGCCTTCTTCGCAGGTGGCGCGCTGGGTGACTAGGTTGTAGACGTTGTTAGACCAGTTCTGGATGGTGGTGTAGCGAACCCGGGCGTTCTTCTTGACCACGATTTCCACGATGGCTGAGTGCAGCGAGTCGGTGGAGTAGATAGGGGCGGTGCAGCCTTCTACGTAGTGCACGTATGAGCCCTCGTCGGCAATGATTAGGGTGCGCTCGAACTGGCCCATGTTTTCGGTGTTGATACGGAAGTAGGCCTGCAAAGGGATTTCTACATGTACACCCGGGGGCACGTAGATGAAGGAGCCACCTGACCATACGGCGGTGTTTAGGGCGGCGAACTTGTTGTCGCCGGCGGGAACTACGGTGCCGAAGTATTCCTTGAACAGTTCGGGGTACTTCTTGAGGGCGGTGTCGGTGTCGACGAAGATAACGCCCTGTTCTTCTAGGTCGCCACGGATCTGGTTGTAAACCACTTCAGATTCGTACTGCGCGGCCACACCGGCCACCAGACGCTCGTGTTCGGCTTGGGGGATGCCTAGACGGTCGTAGGTGTTTTTGATGTCTTCGGGTAGGTCGTCCCAGCTGTTGGTGGGACGCTCAGTGGAGCGCACATAGTACTTGACCTGGTCCATGTCTAGCTGGGATAGGTCGATACCCCAGGTGGGCATGGGTTTGCGCGCAAAAATTTCATATGCCTTCAGGCGGCGTTCGAGCATCCATTGCGGTTCTTGCTTGATGGCCGAGATGTCTCGTACCACCTGCTCGTCCAGTCCACGCTTGGCACTTTGGCCGGCGGCGTCTGAGTCATGCCACCCGTAGTCGTAGGACGTGGAGATAGACGCAATGATCTCCTCGTCGCTACGTTGTGCCTCATTCGTGGTACTTGTCATCGTTGTCCTTCCTTTTGCCTGCGTAAGTTGGCAGGCTCCTGTGGGTGCCTGATGGCCCTGGCGCGCACGGTAGGCATTGCTAGTGGCACGTGGGTGGTGCACACGTGTTCTCCGCCTGCTAGGGTGGCCAGTCTTTGTACCGGCACTCCTAGTAGCCGGGAGAACGCAGCGGTCTCCGCGTCGCATAATTCATTAAATTTGCCAGCTACTTCGCGTACTGGGCAGTGGCCTTGGCACAGTTGGACCGCAAAGGTACCGTCCCCGATTTCGCGAACGGTAGCTGCGTATCCGTCAGCGCTAAGTGCGTCCGCTAGGGCGCGTGCGCGTGCTGCCGGGTCTTTACCTACGCTCTCGACGACGCCGCTGTAGCGCCGCTCTAACTCTCGCCCGCGAGCTGCGGCAAAGGAATCTACCGCATCTTCGCCAGCGATTTGGGAGAGGTAGGACAGGGCCCGACTAGCAAGTTCTGAGTAGCCTTCTTGAAGGTTGGTGCGGGCGGCAGCGGTGGCCACATAGTGGCGTGCGGGACGCCCACGGCCGCGCCTGGCCGCCGCTAGGCGGTCATGGACTTCAATCTGACCGGTGTTTTCTAAGGCGGTGATATGACGTCTAATTGCGGCTGGGGTTAGCGAAAGTACACGCGCGAGCTGAGCGGCTGTAATGGGCCCCTTCTCAACAATGAGATCAAGGACTTTAGCCCTAGTGCCGGCGTCGTCGCCGTAGTTCATTGGTCCTCCTTTACGCATCGCCCGCAACTAACTTAGGGATGCCATATATCCTGGTCGCTTCCAGCATACCTGGCACCCACAACAATAGCGAAGATTAGGCTTGCATAAATACTAAAACCGCTTTGTTGAGAGCGGAAACACGCCAACTTTGCTCAACCTAACTTAGCTTTACCTGCACAATTTCACGCTTTAGCCACTCCCCTACGCCAAGCCGGTCCCAAACTGGACACTTGACCACATTTGGCCAGCAGCGAGCATAGCAGGTAAGGACCTATGTCCTTAAATAAGTAGGGCTTACGCCACCACCTACCGGCAGGTGACGTAAGCCCACGAGGCAGCCAATTAGGCCGCACAAATCAATTTTTAGATGGCAATAGCTCAATCGCAGGGCGCGGAGCCGCCATGGCGTTAATAGGAGCCTGCGGGTCACCGTATCCCAAAGCAAAACCAGTAATCAGCTTGTAATGCTCAGGAATCTCAAACTCAGCCTCCACCGGGGCACGCCAAGTAGACAAAATCCCAATCGCACACGAATCAATCCCACGCGACTTAGCCGACAAGAACAAAGTCTGCAACATCAAACCCGCATCCATAGCCGACCAAGGCAGCATCTTTTCGTGAACAAACACAAAACCCATCACCGGCGCATCAAACGCAGTCACATTACGCCTATTAGCGGCGTCGCGCCCAGCATGATCAGAGCGCTCCACCCCATAAGCCCCATACAGCAGCTTAGCCACCTCAACCTGGGCCGGGCGCAGCTCACTGGGGTAAGGCTTCCACACCGGGAAATCCCCATCAGGCAAATCCCCACGCAGCGCCGCCTTAGCGCCAGCCATAGCTTTGTGATGCTGAATATCTAGCGTCTTATCAAAACGCTCCACATAATCCTTACGCAGACGCTGGGCCTGCTCCCCCTGCGCAATAGCCACCCGAAAAGCACGCGTATTAGACCAGCTAGGGGCACTAGCGGCGTCGTCGAGAATAGCGCGCAAATCCTCAGCGCTAACCGGCTTATCCAAATAAGCCCGCACAGAACGGCGCGAGGCTGCCAAAGCAGAAAAATCATTCATAATTTCCACCCTAGTAACCCCGCCCCAGTTACAGCGCCAAACAGCTAGCTAACAGCTTAAACCTCAGGCTCAACCTCAAAGCCATAAGGAGCCCGCAGCCACGGCGCATCCGCACTACGCAGCCCCTGCCAGCCCTTTGCACGCATCCGCTCCGTAGCCAGCAAGCCAGCCACCGCCGCCGCATTATGAATCTGCCCAGCTAACGCCGCATCCACCGCCTGCGCCAAAGGCACCCAGGTGGGACGCAAATCAGCTTCCTCATCTTCGCGCACAAAATCGTTACGCTCCACGCGGCGCAAATCCCGCGCTAACAACACCCGCAGCGACTCAGTCAAACAGCCTGCCGAAGAAAACACATCCACCAAGGTGTGCCAAGTGAGCGCCTCCATATCGGTCTCCTCGCGCAGCTCACGCTCAGCCGCCACCAAAGCAGACTCACCCGCATGATCCATCAAACCCGCCGGCAACTCCCATAGGTTAGCGCGCACCGGGTGACGATACTGGCGGATCATAAGCACCTCCGGGGCGCCGTCGATCTGAGAAGAATCCTCACCCTCACGCAAAGCCACCACCGCCACAGCCCCATGATGCGCCAAATACTGGCGCCCAATCGGATCCGCACCCGGCTCTAGACGCACCGTGTCCGCATCCAAAGCAAACACCGGCCCAGACCACATACGCTGGTGACTTACCAGCTCACGACTAAGATCGCGCTCATCACGCAACTGCATCAGCGTTCCTCTCCATTTTTAGCTGCGGCCGCCTCACGCGCCTGCAAGCTAGCCTCACGCGGCAGCAAGTGAGCCTTAGGCGAAGCAAACACCTCACTGCGCCGAGCCAAAGCCGCCTTAACCAAGCCCGCAAACAACGGGTGAGCCTTAGTGGGGCGAGACTTAAACTCAGGGTGAGCCTGCGTGGCCACATAGTAGGGGTGAAGCTTAGAATCCAGCTCCACGAACTCCACCAAACTACCATCCGGAGAGGTACCACACACGTGCAAGCCCACAGATTCTAGGCGCTCGCGGTAGTCATTGTTGACCTCGTAGCGGTGACGGTGACGCTCGCTAACCTCACAGGTGCCATAGGCTTGGGCCACCACTGAGCCGGCGGTGAGCTTAGCCGGGTAAGCCCCCAGGCGCATAGTGCCACCCAGGTCGCCTTCACCTTCCACAAATTCACGCTGTGAGTTCATGGTGGTAACCACCGGGTCAGGGGTTTCGCTTTCCATCTCAGTGGAAGCGGCAGCCTTTAGCCCCAGCAGGTTACGGGCAGCTTCAATCACCATGCACTGTAGGCCCAGGCAGATACCCAAGGTGGGCACGCCGTGTTCACGGGCCCATCGCAGTGCCCCCAGCTTGCCTTCAATGCCGCGCACCCCAAAACCGCCGGGTACCACAATGGCGTCCACCCCGGCCAGGGCCAGCTGCGCACCGTTGGGGGTTTCGCACTGGTCAGAAGCCACCCAGCGGATATCCACATGGGCGTTGTTGGCAAAACCGCCGTGCTTAATAGCTTCAGAGACGGACAGGTAGGCGTCGTGCAGATCCACGTACTTACCAACCAGCGCCACCTCAACGCGGTACTTAGGCGAGTGCACCCGCTCTAGCAGCGCATTCCATTCGCGCCAATCCACGTCACGGAAGGTTAGCCCCAGGCGCTGCACCAGGAAGGCATCTAGACCCTCACGGTGCAAGGTGGGGGGAACTTCGTAAATGGAGGCGGCGTCTTTACATTCAATTACGGCTTCGCGCTCTACGTCGCACATGAGCGCCACTTTGCCTTTGATGCCTTCAGGCAAGGGCCGGTCAGTGCGTAGCACCAGCGCATCTGGCTGGATACCAATATTGCGCAGGGCCGCCACCGAGTGCTGGGTGGGCTTGGTTTTTAGCTCGCCGGCAGCGGGCAGGAAAGGAATCAAGGATACGTGCACGAAAGCCACGTTGGCGCGGCCAATATCGGCGCGTACCTGGCGGGCGGCTTCTAGGAAGGGCTGGGATTCAATGTCACCAACGGTTCCGCCGATTTCGGTGATGATTACGTCGGGGGCGTTGCCGTCGCTGTCAGGCTCAGCCTGGGCGCGCATCACGCGCTTGATTTCGTCGGTGATGTGCGGGATGACCTGCACCGTGTCGCCTAGGTATTCGCCGCGACGTTCTTTAGCAATTACGTTTGAGTAGACCTGCCCGGTGGTGGCGTTGGCTTTACCCGATAGGTTTACATCCAAGAAGCGCTCATAGTGACCAATGTCTAGGTCGGTTTCGGCGCCGTCTTCAGTTACGAACACCTCGCCGTGCTGGAAGGGGTTCATGGTGCCCGGGTCTACGTTGATGTAGGGGTCTAGTTTTTGCATGGCCACGCTTAGTCCGCGTGAGCGTAGCAGTCGCCCCAGACTGGAGGCGGTTAGCCCTTTACCGAGGGAGGAAACTACGCCTCCGGTTACGAAAATGTGTCGGGTTACGTGGCCGTGGTTTCCGTATGCATCTATCACGGACTTCCAGCCTACTCCCCTACAGCGGTCACTAAAGCGCCAAGACCCGGTCTAGTTGCTCACGTAGCTGTGTTTCCCCAGGGATTTTGGCGACGGCGGCGCGCGAGGCTGCTTCTAGGGTTTCGCGCCGCTTAGGGTCGCTGATTACGGCGACGACGGCGTCGGCTAGCGGACCTGCCTGGGGCTCTACCAGCTGGCCACAGCCGGCCAAAGTGTAGGCGCTGCCGCCAACATCGGTGGCCACAATAGCGCGGCCCGCTTGCATGGCTTCACGCAGAGTTAGGGGCTGACCTTCCCAGTAAGAGGTTTGCACCACCACATCAGCTTGGGACAGCAGAGCGCCAATGTCTTCACGGCGCCCCAGCAGCTTAACGGGTAGGGCGGCGTCATCAATTTGCTGGTTTAGTTGCGCCTTAAGGGGGCCGTCTCCCGCCACTAGCCAGGTGAAGTCAATGCCGCGTTGTTTGATTAGAGTGGCTGCTTCTAGCAGCAGGTCTAAGCCTTTTTGGGGAGCCAGGCGGGCAATGGTAAGCAGGCACGGCGCAGCGTCGCAGTCAGTGTCAGAACTGGCGTCAGGACCAGAGCCAGCTCCAGGGCCAGAGGCGGGGTCTAAGCTGGCAGTAGTTCCAAAGTCGGTTTCTGAGCTGGCCGTTCCGGCGCAGTCCGAGAGACTACGCGCCGGGGCGGGCACAACCGCAATTTCCCCTGCCTTTAGGCCTAGCTGTTTAGCTTTTTCGAGTAGATCTGGGCTTACGGTGAGCACATAGTCAGCGCCTTTAACCACCACTAGGTGCAGGGCCTTGCCTACCAGGCGAGTGGGGGCTGAGCCTACCGGCAAATTGTGTAAGGTCACCACTACGCGCGGGCGCTTGGCGGCAGGTAGACGCTTAGCGGCCAGCACCGCTAAAGCTCCCGCGCGCAGGCCGTGGGCGTGAATTACCTCTACGGTGGCGGCCAGCTGTTTTAGTTGGCGCAGCGCCTTTAAGTCAGCGCCTGAGGGGCGGGCGCCAATATCGATTTGGTAAGTGCGCAGACAAGCACCACCCACAGCGCCAGGGGCCGGCAAGATGACGTTACTAGGTCCCGCCAGCAAAACCTGGTGGCCGTCTTTGGCTAGCAGCTGGGATACCTGGCGGATGTGTGCACGCACTCCCCCAGCAGCCTGGGCGCTTAACTCTAAAACGCGCGTCATGCTCACTCCTGCTCAGTTTTGGCTAGCGCTTTACGCAAGCGCAACACCTTAATGCTTTGAGGCACCAAACGGACCCCACCTAGGGCGATAACGCCAGCTACGGCTAAAGCCAAAGCTAACAAGCCCACTATTCCTAGCGCACTAGTGGGGTTAAGTAGCTGCGCTAGCGCTAATGCCGGTGCGCTCACTACCAGATACAAAGCCACTATTTTCAAGCTGGGCACCAAGGCTCTAGCCCCTACCCGGCGTGCTAATACCAGCGCTAACGCCACCCCAGCCAGGCTCATACCAGCTGAGGAGGCAGCCCCCAAATACACCAGCACCGCAGAGCCTTTAGCGTTAGCGCTAAACACCCAGCTGGCGCCGGCCACCACCAACCAACCCAGGCAAGTGGCCAGGGCGGCGCTACGGGCGGCGTCGAGCACATACAGCACCCGGGTGAGCTGATAAATCAGGGCGTAACCCACCAGGCCCGGGGCGAAAGCCACCAGCGCGGCCCCCATATAGTCCACGGCGGTGATCAACCCAAATACCTGCTGGGCCACCGGCGCCCCCAACATCAAAGCACCCGAGCCCACGCAGGCAGCCAAAGTAACTAAAGCTGTGGAGTTAGCGATTAGATCCTTTGTCTCACGTGAAACATGCTTAGCCGCTAAACGGGCCGCCAACTGCGGATATACCACCGTGGCCAGGGGCACTGCGAGAACCGCATAGGGCAAAACGTAGATAGCCTGGGTGTACTGGTAGATAGCGATCGTGCCGGCACTGCCGTAGCGACGCGCCACCGCCACCACCGTTAGCACGCTTATCTGCTGGGCAATCAGGGCTGCAATCCCCGCCCCGGCCAGTGAGCGCAGCTGGGTGAAAGTACCCGCAGGCAGACGCAGGCGTGCACGCAGCCCCAACCCTAGGCGATGCACCGGCCACAGCAGCGGCAAGCTCAGCGCGGCCACGCCCGCAGTTGTACCCCACCCCAGGGTAAGCACCGCCTGAGCGTAGTGACCTGCATCTATAAGCGCGCCATAGATGCCATAGGTAAGCATCACTACCAGACTGGAAAAAATCGGGGCCAGCGCCGGCCAGGTGAAACGGTTGTAAGCCTGCAGCACGCCAGTGAGCACCACACCCAAGCCATAAAGCGGGATTTGCAGGGCAAACATGCGCAAAAACGCCACAACTAGCTGGTGGCTGCCACCCCAGTAGGTGATTGCGGCCTTATCGGCGCCCATGCGAGTGTCGCTGGTGACCAGTAGCTGCGCCAGGGGCTCAGCAAATAACGCCATCAACACTGCCAGGGGCACCAGCAGTGCCAGGGTTATACCCAGCAGGCCACTAGCAGTCTCACGCACCTTTTCGCGTTGACCGTGGGCAATAGCGCCAGCTAGCAGTGGCACTACTGTGCCAGCCAGGGCTCCACCCACCACAACCTCGTAAAACACGTTGGGGATCTGGTTGGCGGAGCTGTAGGCCCCAGCCATGGCGCCAGAGCCAACCGTGGCTGCCTGCACTACCCAGCGCAAAAATCCCAGCAGTCGCGAAGCCAGGGTGAAGGTGCCTACCTGGCCTGCTTTGGCCCCCAGGGAGGCGCCGGTCTTAGCGCCTTGATTAGCAGAAGTGAGGCCTTCATCCTCCGGGTGGGCGCCGTGAGATTTTACAGCGGGCGACGCCATAGCTGGTCAAGCCAGTTCAGGGCCGGGTTGGCGGCAATCACCTTAGAAAATGAAACTTTCTCAGAAGCCAAAATCAAACCCACCACGCCCAGGGTGGTCCCCAGACGCAATTTCCAGGAGTCATTGGCTGCCAGGGAGGTACCCAGCAGGGCGCCGGCAGCGTTGGCGCCGGTGTCTCCCAGCATGGTGGTTTCTTGTAGGTCTTCCACCAGAGCAGTGATAGCGGCGGCGTTAAGCCCGCTAGCGAGCAAACGCTGGGCGCTAGCCGGCGAGGCCGGTGAAACTGGCTTGGCTGACGGCGCACCTGACGCCCCCGAGGCCGGGGTCTTTGCAGCCGCGCAGCTGAAGTAGCTTAGCGGCGCTGCCACCAGCACCGTGGCCTTAAGCGCCCGCCCTGGACGCAGATCCAACAGGTTCGCCAGGTTAGCGGTGCCCGCAATCAGCACCGTATTTAGCGCCAGGTCCGCTACTTTCCCGCCCACGCTGGTGGCCTTAGACCCCACCAGGGCGCTTGCCGCGAGCGCACTAGCGCCAATTCCAGCAATTTTAATTACGCCGGTGGTTACCTGCCCGTGGGCTAGGGCGCCTAGGTGGCCTTTGAGGCCTTTAGCTACCTTGCCGCCGTCGTGGGCGCCTTGATCGACGTCGTCGATATAGCCGGCCAGGCCCCCACCCAAGGAAGCTACTACCCCACCCAGGGCGGCACGGGGCTGGTCGCTGAGCGCGCTGGCCACGGCGGCGCTAGCCACGCTGGCACCGGCCATGGCCACGCCTCCGCGTAGGCTCACGGTTACGCCGTGGAAATTAGTGCGTTCCCATTGGCTGGCTTTAATGCGTTTGCGGCGCAGCACATAACCAAGGCCGGCGCATACCCCGATGCCGGCGCCCACTACGGGCAGCTGCCGGGGGCTGATACTAAGGCGCATAAGGCTAGCTCCTGTTTATTCGCTCCTGTTTTACTTGGCTGCTACTTGGCCACGCCGGGCATGAGGGCGTCGGCGTTAGCGGCGAAACCGTAGGAGGCCTTGGTGGCTACCTTGGCGTTGGCCAGGGCCAGGGCGGAGGTGATTGTGGCGGGGGCTGAGCCCACGCTGTCCACAGTGGTCAGGGTGGTGCCGGCGCTGCGGGCGGCTGAGACTAGGTCTGTGTCGCTGTTAGCGGCGCCCTCCAGTACGGTGGGGGCCACGGAGCTGACGCCGCGCAGGGCGGTGAGCCAGTTGGTGTTTTGGGTTGAGACCTCGGTGGAGTTGACGCTCTTGGGGTCAACTGAACGCGGGCCTACCACCACAATGCGCCCAGCGGCACCGTCCTTGCTTTCCACCTTAATCAGGGGGTTTTCGGAGGCGGTGAGTAGATCCTGCAGGTTTGAGCCCTGCGATTCGGGACTGGTTAGGGCTACGGCTAGACCCTGACCCAGCAGTTCGTTGCCGCTGGCGGCCTTAACGGTGCCGGGCAGGTAGCTGGCGAACTGGGCGGCGTAGGTGGAGCGGAAAGTTTCGCGGCTCTTGCTCACCCAGGCGTCGGTTAGGCTTACGCGGGCGCTGATGGTGGCGCCGGCGTTGGTCAGGGCGCTTACGGTAGCGTCGACGTCGTCGCTGTTGGCTCCCGGCAGGCTCACCACAGCCACTCGCTGACCGGACAAAGACCCTGCCAGTAGGGTCTTGGAGCTGGCGCTGATGTAGCTGTCGCGGTCGTTGACGGCTTTCTGGGTGGTTTCCAGGTTGCGTGAGAGGCTGTTGCGGTCTGCACGCAGCTGGGTGACTTGGTCAGATAGTGCGCTGCCGAGCGTACCCTGCAAGGGGCCGGCCCCCAACACCACGCCGACAGCTAGTGCCATGAACACCGCGATCAAAGAAACTAGGTGGTAGCGAAAGTCAATCATGGCAGTAGTCCTTAAATATTGGGGGTGGTGGGGCGTAGGCCAACCCATGAACGCACGGTATCAACCATGTCATCAATACCGGCCGCCATCAGCCCTAATAGGGTCTGACCAGCAGGTGTAGCGTATAGCGCCGCGAAAATGGCTAGTAGTCCAGCTAGTGCCAGCAAAATAATTTGCCAGTTAGAGACACGAGTGTGGTAGATCTGCGAAACGCCCTTGGCGTCAATTAGTTTGGAGCCTACCTTAAGGCGGGTTAGGAAGGTGGAGCTCATACCTTCACGGCCCTTGTCTAAAAATTCCAGCAAGGTTACGTGGGTGCCCACCGCTACGATCAGCTGGGCGCCGCCAGAATCGGCGATCAGCATGGCGATGTCTTCACTGGTGCCGGTGGCGGCAAAGACAGTGTGCTCTACCCCTAGTTCTTCTACCCGAGATAGCCCCGGGGCGCGACCGTCACGGTAGGCGTGCACAATAATCTCGGCGCCGCTCTTTAGGGCTTTGTCGGAAACTGAGTCCATATCCCCAACTACCAGGTCAGGTTTGAAACCGATTTCCATAACCGCGTCAGCGCCGCCGTCTACACCAATGATGATGGGGCGATATTCGCGAATGTAGGAGCGTAGCGCCTTTAGATCTTCTTTGTAGCTGTAGCCGCGCACCACTACCAGCACATGTTTGCCGGAGAAGCTGGTGCGTAGCTCAGGCATACCCACGTCGTTTAGCAGCAGGTCGCGTTCCTGCTTCATATAGTCCATGGTGTTGGCAGCGAAGGCTTCCAACTGGTGCGATAGGCCCTGGCGGGCTTGGTCCATTAGCTGGGCTACGCTTTCTTTGGTTTGCAGCGTGCCCTGGGCGATTAGCTTGCCGGATTTGGAGAAAACCTGGCCGTCTTCCTCAATGCGTATTTGGCTGCCCTCATGCAGGGTCATGATGTCTGGGCCTAGGCCGTCAATTAGCACAATGCCGTTGTCTAGCAGCACGTCTGGGCCTAGGTTGGGGTAACGCCCTGACACCGACGGCGAGGCGTTAAGAACTGCCCGCACCTGGCATTCCACCAGGGCTTCGGCGGCTACCCGGTCTAGGTCGCCGTGGTCGATGACGGCAATTTCGCCTGGTTGTAGGCGTTTGGTTAGATTCTTGGTACGCGTATCTACCCGCACTCGACCCTGTGATAGGTCTGCGGTGGAGGCTGCATTTTTACGGAAGGGTAGCTTCACAGTTTCGATTGTGCCATGTTCGCTTGTTCAAGTAACTCCTCGGCGTGGCGTAAAGCCGTTTGTGAGTCACTTTGTCCTGATAGCATTCGCGCCAGTTCCCGCACTCGCTCAGGTCCGTTTACGGTCTCGACGGCGGTGGTTGTGGCTTCATTACTGGCTTGTCCCACCTGTTTGACTACAACCAGTTGGGTTTGGGCCCAGGCGGCTACTTGCGCTAGGTGCGTAACCACAATCACCTGATGGTGACGGGCCAGGGCAGCTAAGCGACGGCCGATTTCTACGGCGGCGCGCCCACCAACACCGGCGTCAATTTCGTCAAAGACGAAAGTGTGGCGTTTGGTGGCGGTGTGCTGTGCCAGAACCACTTCCAAGGCCAGCATGATACGGCTTAGTTCACCGCCACTGGCGCCTTTTTCTAGCGGTAACGCCGCCGCGCCAGGGTGGGCGCGTAGCAGCAGCTCTACTTCTTCCATGCCGGTAGGGCCGGGCTGCTCTAACGGGTCAAGCCGTACTTGCAGCTTGGCCCCACGCATCATTAAACCCTCCAGCTCGGCGCTGACCTGCTGGCTTAGTAGCTTGGCGAGTTTAGTGCGGGCTTGGCTTAGGCGTTTGGCAACAGTTTTTAGTTCTTTGCCGGTGCGCTCAACTTCAGCTGCTAGCTCTGCTTCGCGATCTAGCGGCCCATCCAGTTGAGCTAAGCGGGCGGCGCAGTGCTGGCCAAAAGCTAGTAGCTCATCGACATTGGCAAATACTTGGCCCAAGCCACCAATTTCTAGGCAACCGCGCCGTAGCTGTTCGCGCCGCTCATGCACCCAGGCCAGGCGGTCAGGGTCGGCATCGAGGTCAGCCAGGTAGTCGGTTAGCTCCATGGCTAGGTCACTGGTTAAAGCTGCCACTTCGTTAAGACGGGGCATTAGGGAGGCTAGGCGCGAGTCGTGGTCGGCAGCGTTTTCTAGTGAGCGGCGGGCCACGGAAACTAGCGCGATAACGTTAGCGACGTCGTCGTTAAGCTCATCGCCGCTAATGGCGTTGGCGGCCTGGGCGGCCCCACTACGCAGCAGGTCTAGGTTTTCTAGGCGGGAGGCTTCTTCAGCTAGGGCCTGGTCCTCCCCCGGCTTGGGGTCTAGAGCTTCTAGCTGTTCGAGGGCGTGGCGCAGGCCAGCAATTTCGCCTTCACGAGCCAGGGCCTGTTCACGCCAGGTTTCTAGGTCTTGGCGGGCCTGGTTCCAGGCGCGGTAGCAGCTGCTGTATTGGCGGCACAGCTGTTCATGCTCGCTACCTCCGACGGCGTCCAGGGCGCGGCGTTGTGCGGCGGCGGTACGCAGGCGCAGCTGGTCAGCTTGCCCATGGATAGACACTAAGCGACTACCTACCTGGCCAAGTACCGAGGCAGGTACGGCGCGGCCCCCTAGGTGTGCACGCGAGCGACCAGTTGCAGGTACCACCCGGGAGGCTAGCAGCAGGTCATCTTCAATTTCGCAGCCGGCTTCCTGAGCGATTTGGATGCACTTGGCGTCTTCTTCTAAAGCAAAGGCCCCCTCAACCACGCAACGCTGGGTGCCCGCGCGCACAATCGCCGGGTCAGCTTTGCTGCCCAACAGCAGTTTCAAGGAGGTGAGCACCATGGTTTTACCGGCGCCAGTCTCACCGGTTAGGGCGGTTAGTCCCGGACCTAACGGCAGTTCAGCTTGGGCGATAACACCAAGGTTTTCTATGGAAATAGTTTCAATCATTAATGACTCTTAGATTCACGCCAGCCGCGCACGGGCAGCTCGAATTTAGCTACCAGACGCGCCGAGAAGGGCATCTGGCCAATACGGATCAATTTCACTGGGCGCTGCGCCACGCTCACACTCACTGTTGAGCCAGCTGGAGCCGTTATGGAACGGCGCCCGTCGCACCAGATTTCACAAGGATAATCGCCGCACCACTGTACCTGCACTTCCAGGCGTGAATGCGGGCCAATTACTAGAGGCCGGGTGAACAGAGCGTGGGCGGCCACCGGCACCACCAGCATGGCTTGGGTGTCTGGCCACACCACTGGCCCACCACAGCTAAAGGCGTAGGCGGTTGAGCCGGTGGGGGTGGCGGTTATCAGGCCGTCACAGCCAAATGAGGAGACGGCGTGGCCATCAATACCTAAAGAAATTTCGGCCATATGCGCCCGGTCGCGACGCTCCAAGGCTGCTTCGTTAAGAGCCCAGCCGTGGCTGGTGTCCCCGTTGGGTTGGCGCACAGATACCGCCAGGGTCATGCGTGGCTCTACTGTGTAGTCGCCTTCAGCTAGCGCCTCAATGGCGTCAAGCATTTCAGCGGGCTCAGCTTGAGCCAAAAAACCTACGTGGCCAGTGTTGATCCCCAGCAGAGGAATGTCGTATTCGCGCGCAATTTCAGCGGCAGACAGGATAGTGCCGTCGCCGCCCAACACCACAATGGCCTGGGCTTGGTTAGCTTGGCTGCGTTTGCGTAGCACCTGCACCCCATGTTTAGCCAAAGCCTTAGAGACAGTGTCTAGCTGTGAGCTAGAGGGTTCACGCGGGCTGCGAATAGTTGATGGGGGCAAGGCTCGATTCATTTCGAGCACCAAAACTCTACGCGGTGAGGTTGTGCGCGCAGCGGCCAAAATCTTCCTCCCCTATCTTGGCTTAGCGGCGAAGCTTAGCTTTCGCACCTTTTCCAGCCGGACCTGAAATTATGGCTGCTTCTATCTCAGCTTGTAAGTCAGCAGCGGTCAAGGAGTTTTCAGTGCCAGCGTGCATGTACAGGAAGTACTCTACGTTTCCGGCCGGCCCGGGCAGTGGCGAGGGGGCCACGGCCTCAATGCTTAAACCTAGCTCTAACGCACAGGTGGCCACCTTGGTGATGGCCTGGGCGTGTAGGCGCACGTCACGCACCACCCCGCCGTGTCCGATGAGTTCTTTACCTACCTCAAACTGGGGCTTAACCATTAGCAGGAAGTCAGCGGCGGCGTCGGCCACTGCCACCAGCGCCGGCAACACCAGGGTCAGGGAGATAAAAGATAGATCCGAAACCACCAGGGTGGGGGCAGGGGTGATGTCCCCGGCTGCCAGGGTGCGCACATTGGTGCGGTCCATGACGTTTACGCGTGGATCGCTTTGTAGTGACCAGGCCAGCTGCCCATAGCCCACGTCAGCGGCGGTAACCCGGGCCGCCCCGCGCCGCAGCAAAACGTCGGTAAAGCCCCCGGTGGAGGCGCCGGCGTCGAGGCATTGACGCCCGGCAACCGTAGCCTCAATCCCGCGCTGGGCCAGGATGTCTAGGGCGCCAGCTAGTTTGTGGGCGCCGCGTGAAACATAGTTAGGCCCCTGGTCTTGGCTTACCAAAATGGCTTGCGCCGGGTTGACCTGCCGGGCAGGTTTGGTAACTACCTGACCGTCAACTTTCACTTTGCCGTCGCTGATAAGCGCGGCAGCCTGGTTACGTGAAGGTGCTAGCTGGCGGCGTACCAGCTCGGTGTCTAAGCGGGTCAGCCTAGCCATTAACGCGTTTCTGCAACCGTGATGTCTGGCAGGTTGATTAGGGTTTGGCCCTGATCAGCCAGGTCCCAGGCAGCCACGGCGGCGGCCCGGTAGGCGTTTAGGCTCAAAGTTACGCTCTGGCCGCCCAGCTCAACGTTTTTACCGTCAAAGCTTAGGGTTACGGCGCCGTTTTCTACCTTGGCGACGGCGTCGCCCACCAGCCAGCCTGCAGCGGTGCGTTGGGGCTGTGGCTGGGACTCAAGCAAACCGCGCAGGTCGGTGTGTAGGAATGTGGGCCGGTACTGGGGCGGGGCTAGCAGCACGTCGCGCGCACTGGCCACACCGGTAAGTACGTGCAGCGAGGGCAGCGAGGATTGGCGTGCCCCGGCGTGATCGGTGTTTAGCCGGTCACCTACCGCGATGGCTTTGCCGCCGCCGGAGCGGGCGATGGCGCGCGTGTAGATACCGGCAAAAGGCTTACCGGCAGCTAGCGGCTGGCGTTCGGTGGCGTGCACTACTGCGGCCACCAGTGAGCCGTTACCTAGCGCAAAGCCGCGCTCGGTAGGCAAGGTGGAGTCCAGGTTGGTGGCCACATGCAGGGCCCCGTTAGTGATGGCGTAGGCGGCTTCACTCATGGCCGCCCAGTCAACACTGGGGTCATAGCCCTGTACCACTGCGGCCGGGTTGTCTAGGGCGCTGCGGGTAGTGGTGTATCCAGCCTCGGTTAGGGCCTGCTCCACCCCGGCGCCGCCGACTACTAGCACGGTTGCGGGGGCCGGCACATGCTCAGCTAGTAGCGCCACCGCGTCCATGGCGGCGGTGTAGATCTGCTGTTCATCTGCCTCAATGCCAAAGCCGGCAAGTTTAGCTACCACCTGGGCGGGGGTGCGTGAGGCGTTGTTGGTGACAAAGCAGGTGCGTAGCCCCTGGCCTTTGGCCGCCATGACTGAGTCGGTGGCATGCACAACCGGGTCTGCGCCGGAGTAGCACACCCCATCTAGGTCCAGCAGGGCTAGCTCAAATTCTTCAACTAGCGGCTTGGTGGTGCCCAGCAGGGTGGCGCTCATTTGCTGCGTCCTTCGATTACGTCCTCTACCTCGGCGGCAATGGGGTCGACGACGTCGCCTTCAGCGCTGTCGGCTGCTTCAGTTGCCGCAGCCTCGCTCTCTTCAGTGACTACCTCGGGCTCATCTTCGCAAGCCTGAGCAGCGTCCTTGACGGTGTCTACGACGCCGTCGGTAGCAGTACCCGCAGCAGTGTCCGCAGTCTCAGCGTCCTCAGCGCCGGCGTCGGCTCCCTGCTGGCGGGCAGCTTCTAGCTCTTCAGCCTCACGGCGACGCTCAGCAGCCTCAGCCTGGCTCTGCTCCTCTAGCTGACGGGCAATTTCAGCCAGTTCAGGGGCGGATTCTTCCTCAATGTCGTACAGCTCCACTTCGGGCTCTTCGGGCACGTAAATGCGCTCACGAATAGCCTCAGCTTCACGCACTCGCCCCAGGTCTTCTAGGCGGTCAGCGCGCACAGAGTGCAGGCGGCGTAGGGTTTCGGTGTCCTTGGGAGCATTGCGGATGGCGTCTTCAATGGTGATCAGGGCCAGCTCGTCATTGCCCTGGTCGTGGTAGATGCCGGTGATCACGATGGCCAGCTCAGCGCGCTCGTCGTCTTCTAGGTCTAGCTGTAGAGCGTTCTGGGCCGAGCGCAGTGCGGCGTCAGGGCGGCCCAGGGCGCGCTCACAGTCAACTTCCATGGCACGGTACATGGTGTCCATGCCGCTAAGGCGACGGGCGGCGCGCAGTTCACGCAGCGCCTCTGAGTACAGTCCGGCCACGTAGGCGGCGATACCGGCAGCTTCACGCACAATAGCGATACGGCCGGCGTGTGAGGCAGCATAGCGAGCGTGGGCGTAAGCAACTTCCGGGTCGGTTTCTAGCAGACGCTGGGTCATCACTAGGTGACGGGCAATGTTTTCGGCGTTAAGGCGGCTAAGCGCACGCAACCCCATGCGGGCAGCGCTGTCTAGGTCCTTGGCACTAACGTCTTCAGGCAGTTCCGGCTCGGGTACACGGTTACGCTGGGGTGGACGCGAGTTGCGGCGCTCGCCGCGCAGGCGGTCACGGTCAAAACGGCCGTTACGGTTGCCACCACGGCCCTGGCCACGACGGAAGTCTGAGCGTTCGCCGTCGCGGCGCGGACGCTCATCACGACGGTCTCCCTCGCGGCGGGGGCGATCGCCCCAATTGCGCTCGTCGCGGCGGCCTTCTTCGCGACGGGGACGCTCTTCGCGACGCTCACCATCACGCCAGTTACGGCTACCGTCACGACGTTCACCGTAGCGGGCATTGGATCGTTCGCCGTAGCGTTCGCCATCATGGCGACGGTCGTGGCTGCGCTCATCATTGTTGCGGTAGTGTCCGCGCTGGCCTTCGCTGTGGTAGTCACGTGCTCCAGAACGGTTGCGCGGTGCGTCATCTCGACGACGTCGATCGGCACTATGGCGGTCGCCGCCACGCCCCTGATTGCGGTTATCGCCGCCTGAACGAGAATCATCAAAGCGTTGCGCCATCAAAACCATCCTGTTTAGTTGAGAATATACGTAGAAACCTAGTATCAAGTTTAGCCGGGTAGGTGCAGTTCTAGTATGTCTGGCGCCTAACGGCAGGCGTGTCTTTGACTACCTTTAACAGCAAGCACCCCACAAACACATAAAAAAAAGGGGGGTGGTCCCCACAACCACCACCCAAACACACACCACAAACAAAAATGGTGGGGGTGCCGACCCCCTAAACAAGGACCAACACCCCCACCACACAAAGGAAACGGTTGGCAGTGCCCTACTCTCCCACAACCCACCAGTTGCAGTACCATCAGCGCAGAAAGGCTTAACTTCCAGGTTCGGAAAGGATACTGGGTGTAACCCCCTCGCTAAAACCACCAACACAACCAAAATAAGCAACACCCCAAAAAAAGGAGGTGATCACTCACCAGTCAGTGAAACAATATATCCACATGTACCAACCCAACCCACAAACCCCCAAAAGGAGATCCGTCAAAGCCGTGTTGGCCGTGAACCGCACAGTGGACGCAAACACCCCCAAAAACAAGAATTATTGTTAGTTATCGGTCAATTAGTACTAGTAAGCTGGTCACCTTACAATGTCTACACTCCTAGCCTATCAACCCGGTAATCTACCGGGAACCTCCCCCCCAAAAAACGGGGACGGAAACCTAATCTCGAAGCTAGTTTCCCGCTTAGATGCTTTCAGCGGTTACCCATCCCGAACGTAGCAAACCAGCCATACCCCTGGCAGGATAACTGGCACACCAGAGGTTCGTCCGTCCCGGTCCTCTCGTACTAGGGACAGCCCTTCTCAAGTTTCCAACGCGCGCAGAGGATAGGGACCGAACTGTCTCACGACGTTCTAAACCCAGCTCGCG
>ERZ772932.40-NODE-40-length-87264-cov-9.744098_pt1 | contig 87264 bp, 73 predicted proteins | sample MGYA00511684_ERZ772932 | MGnify/ENA primary metagenome ERZ772932 (study PRJEB29015, sample SAMEA2738078) | human oral metagenome | biome: human oral; feature: human-associated habitat; material: saliva | place: China | collected 2210 ...
TGGTGTTCCTGGAGGCCGCCGCCTGCGGGCTGCCGATCGTCTACTGCGACGAGCGCATGACCGAGTGCCTCACCGAGCGCAACGCGATTCTCACCGACGGCATCGAGGGGGAGGACTTCGCCCGGGTCTTCTCCTCCCTGCTGTCCGACGACGCCCGGCTCGCCGCGCTGTCCGAGGGCGCCCTGGAGGTGGCTGAGCAGTTCGACTCCGAGACGATGACCAGGCGGCTCATCAACCTCTACGAGGACCTCCTGGTCTCGTATCGCTGATGACCGGCCCCGGAGAGCGGCCGTGGTGCCTTGCCAGTCAGTGCGCGGCTTGCCGATAAGGTATGCGGCATGTCGCTCGCCGTCGTCACAGACTCCGCCGCCTGCCTGACGGAGCCCCTGCTGCGTGAGCGCGCGATCGAGGTGGTGCCGCTGCACGCCATCCCCGCTGACAACGGTGAGGCCGCCACCACCTCACGGCCCAGTGTTCAGGAGCTGGAGGACGCCTACCGGCGCGCGGCCAGCAGGGCCGAAGAGGTCCTGGCCATCCACATCTCCTCGGCCCTGTCCGGCACCATGGACAACGCCCGCATCGCCGCCGCCCAGCTCGAGGCCGAGTATCAGACCCGGCCCAACGGCCCGGGCCCGAGCGCGGGGCGCCGACGCCCGCAGTGGCTGCGCGTGGTCGACTCCGGCACCAGCTCCGGCGCCCTGGGGCTCGCGGTGCTGGCAGCCTCCGGCGCCCACGACGCCCGTCGCGGTGCCGCCCTGGCTCAGGCCAGCACCGCCCGGTCCTGCCAGCTCTTCGTCGTCGACGACCTGGGGCGCCTGGCCCGCTCGGGACGGATCGACCGCACCACGGCCCGCCTGGACGGTGTCCTGGGAATCCGCCCGGTCCTGGCCCTGACCCGCGACGGAATCCGGACACTGGAGACCGTGCGCGGGGCGGCCCGCGCCAGACGCCACCTCATCGCGCAGGCCGTCCGCGTCGCCGGCGGGACCGCCCTGTCCGGCCCCAGGCACCCCGCAGACCCGGTGCGCCTGGTCATTCAAGGCGACGACGCCGACAAGCTGGCGCTGCTCGAGACCGATCTGCGCCAGGCGATGGAGGAGGCAGGAGCCAAGGTCTCCGAGGTCCTCACCCTCCCGGTCGACGAGGCGACGAGCACCCACGTGGGTCCCGGCGCCCTCGGCATCGCCGTCGCCCCGGACCTGAAGACCCATTGAGTCAGGCCTGACGACGCGGCCCGGTTGCCACAGGCCGCCAGACGCCACTGCACTCCACAGGGCAGACGGCCTCACCATGCGCCCCATGGGGCCGGTCCCTACCGTCGAGGACATGGGAGCCAGACGGAGCGACGCGCACAGGTCCCTGGACGACCTTGTGCGTCTGGCCTGCTCAACCGACCCCGAGGAGCCGGTGCGCAGGCCACGTCGCCTCGCGATCGCGCCCCGGGCGGCGATCATCGCCGGCTCCGCCCTCCTCATCCTGGCTCTCGCCCTGGCCCTGAGAGCCGTGCTGGTCTCCACCGGCACCGGCGGCCACGAGGCTCCGGCCGCGGCAGGCGCCTCCGCGACGATGCGGCCACTACCCGCCGGGACTGCAGCGAGTCCAGGCATGAAACCGGTCCCGGTGCCGACCACGGGATCGGCGGCAGGACCAGGCGGTTTGAGCGCGACATCGGGCAGTGTCGTCGTCCACGTCACCGGGGCGGTGAGCAGGCCGGGGGTGGTGACCCTGCCCCCGGGAAGCCGCGTCACCGACGCCATCAACGCCGTCGGAGGAGCCAGCGCGGAGGCAGACACCCAGCAGCTCAACCTCGCCCGGGTCCTGACTGACGGCGAGCAGATCCGGGTCCCGCGCATCGGTGAGGTCCTGCCCGAGCCCGCACCCCAACCCGGTGGGGACGCCGCCTCCGGTGCGCGAACCGCACCGGGAAAGTCCGGCGGTGGCGGCGCGTCCGGGACGATCAATATCAACACGGCCTCGGCCTCCGAGCTGGAGAAGCTGCCCGGCATCGGCCCGGCCCTGGCCCAACGGATCGTCGAGTACCGCGACTCCCACGGGCCCTTCGCCAGCGTTGACGCCCTCACCGACGTCCCCGGCATCGGCAAGGCCAAGCTCGAGGGCCTGCGAGAACAGGCCACCGTATGAACGAGGACCACGAAGGCAATGGTGGGGGCAGTCCCAGGGCACCGTGGGACGACCCCGCGCTGTATGCGCGCTTGCGTCAGGAGCAGGAGCGCAACCGGTACCGAGACGGAGGCCGGCACGCCACCTCCTCCAAGGCCCCCGAGGCCCTCGACCTGCGCCTGCTCGCCCCAGCACTGGCCTGCTGGGCCGGCGCAGGGTGGGCCGTGGGACTGCAAGCAGCAGATGCCTGGAGAGGCACCCTGCTCTTGGCCTCCGGATGCACCGCCCTGGCCGCGGTGCTCGTGGTCCCCGTCCTGCGCTTTAATCCACCGCGCCACCGGGCCGACCCGCGTCCCGGCGCCCCCGAGCACGACCCCGGGGCGATGGGGACCCTCAGCGCCAGCCTGCTCGTGTGCGCCCTGTGCGCCGCGACGGTCCTGACCATCAGCGCCGCCCACCTGTGGGCCCGCCAGCGCGACCCGCTGACCGCGGCAGTGGCCACTGGGCAGCCGGTCACCCTCATCGGTACCGTCTCCCAGCAGCCGCGAGTCTCAGCCACCAGCCGCTCCACCCTGGTCATCACCACCCTCGACGTTGCGCAGGTGGACACGCGGGCCTCCACCCTGAGCGCCACCGTCCTGGGCGACACGCAGTGGCTGAGCCTGCCCATGGGGACCCGCGTCCGTGTGCGTACGCGCCTGCGCCCCACCGAAGCGGGACGTGCTGAGGCGGCCATCATCCCCAAGCGCGCCGGTCTGACCGTTCTTGGCCCACCGAGCGGGATACTCGGGGCCGTCACCTCCGTCCGCGCCGGTCTCGCCCAGGCCGTCGGCGCACCGGGCATCGGGGCCCCGGGCGCCGCAGGAGCGGGGGAGGAGACGGGTCTCTGGCCGCCGGGGGCCCGCAGCCTCGTACCCGGTGTCGCCCTGGGCGACGACCACGCCCTGCCGGCCCCGTTGCGCGAGGACATGCGCACCGTCTCCATGACGCACCTGACCGCCGTCTCCGGGCAGCACGTCGCCATCATCCTGGGACTGGGCCTGGAAGCCCTCGGGGCGCTGCCCCGGCGGTGGCGGGCACTGCTCGGCGCAGTCATGCTCACCCTCCTCGTCATCCTGGTGCGCCCCTCAGGTTCCGTGCTGCGTGCCGCCACCATGGGGGCCGTCATGCTGCTGGGCGTCGTCGCCGGCAGACGCGCCGCCTCCGTGCCCGCCCTGTGCGCCGGAGCCATCGTCCTGCTGCTCATCGACCCCTGGCAGTCCCGCGACTACGGCTTCGCACTGTCCGTGGCGGCCACCGCCGGGATCGTCATCGGCTCCAAGCCGGTCGCCGCCCACCTCTCTCGCCGCCTGCCCAGGTGGCTGGCCACCGCCGTGGCCCTACCCCTGGTGGCCCAGGCCGCCTGCGGGCCGATCCTCATCCTCCTTCAGCCCTCGGTGGGGGCCTGGTCGGTGCCCGCCAACCTGCTCAGCGAGCCGGCTGCCGTCATCGCCACCATCGGCGGGCTCCTGGCGGCGCTGATCGCACCGGCCTGGCCCGCGGCCGCCACCGTCATCGCCTGGCCGGCGCTCGCGGCCTGCTCATGGATGGTGCTCGTCGCCGGTCTCTTCGCCCACCTGCCCGGCGCCGCCCTGCCCTGGCCTGGCGGCCTCACGGGCGCCCTGGCACTGGGGGCCTGTGAGATCGGGGTCCTGCTCGCGGTGGCTCCTCGCGCCCGTCGCGCCCTGCTGGAGGGAGCCGGGCGGTTGAGGCGGCCTGCTCGTGGCAGGCTTGCCCCATGGCAGCGACCCGCACCCCCCGCTCCCGGGGCCCGCGCAAAGCACCGGCTGGACTGCGCTGGGACCAGGCCCAGCTGGCGCCGATCGTCCTCATCCGCGCCGGCGAGGAGGTCCTCGCCGACCGAGCGGTGAGGAGCCTTCTGGCGCAGGCCAAGGCCAAGGACCCCACCACCGAGATCACGCGCCTGGAGGCCGCCACCTACGAGCCCCACCAGCTCGACACCCTCGTGTCGCCCTCCCTGTTCGGTGAGCCCCGGCTCGTCTACGTCCCCGCCCTGGAGCAGATGACTGACGCCCTGCTGAGCGACCTCATCGCCTACGTGGGCGCTGCCGACCCCGAGGTCAGCGTCATCCTGCGCCACAACGGGGGCCAGCGGGGCAAGCGCCTGCTGGACGCCATCAAGGCCTCGCCCTACCCGACCATCCAGTGCGAGGCCGTCAAGAGCGCCAAGGACAAGTCCTCCCTGGTCGTGGCCGACGTGCGCCGCGCCGGACGAAGCATCGCCCCCGAGGCCGTCGGTGCCCTCGTCGACGCCCTGGGCAGCGACCTGCGCGAGCTGTGCTCCGCCGTCGACCAGCTCCTCGCCGACACCCAGGGCACCATCAGCGTCGACCACGTGCGCACCTACTACGCCGGGCGCATCGAGGCCACCGGCTTCACTGTGGCCGACGCCGCCGCGGCCGGCAACACCCCGGCCGCCATCACGGCCCTGCGCCACGCCGTGGCCACCGGCACCGACCCGGTGGCCATCGTCGCGGCCCTGGCCATGAAGGTGCGCCAGCTCGCCCGGGTCGCGGCCGCCGGGGGCAGACGCATGAGCCCCGCCGAGCTGGGCATGGCCCCCTGGCAGGTGGACCGGGCCCGCCGCGAGCTCCAGGGCTGGTCCGACGACGCTCTGGCCACCTCGATCCTGGCCGTGGCCCGAGCCGACGCCGAGGCCAAGGGGGCCAGCCGCGACCCCGTCTACGCCGTCGAGCGGGCGGTCCTGACCATCTGCAACGCCCGCCGTGCCGGCAGTCGCCGGCGCTGAGCAGCTCTCAGCCCCGCATGGCGGCCAGCGTGAGCGCCGTGGACATCGCCGCGCACGCCGCCTCGTAGCCCTTGTCCTCCTGCGCGCCCGGCCCGCCGCAGCGGGCCAGCGCCTGGGCCTCGTCGTCGCAGGTGAGCACGCCGAAGCCCACCGGCACCCCAGTGTCCAGCGCCACCCGGCTCAGCCCGTCGGTCGCGGCCCGGCACACGTAGTCGAAGTGCGGGGTGCCGCCGCGGACGACGACGCCCAGCGCGACGACCGCCTCGGCACCGCCTCGCGCGGCGGCCGCGGCGAGGACCGGCAGCTCGAAGGAGCCCACCGCCCGGACGATGCTCGCCTGGGCTCCGGCCTCCTCGACGGCGCGCAGCGCCCCGGCAACCAGGCCCCCCATGATGCGCTCGTGCCACTGGGCGGCCACGACCGTCACCCTCATGCCCCGGGCGTGAGGTGCGCTCTGCTCAGGTGCCCCGGATCCGCTCATCGTTCCTCTCCTTCGTTCTCGTCGCTCGTGCGCCAGGTGTTGTCGTCGGCCCTCGTCTCACCGGGCGGTGAGTCCGTGTCGGCCCCGGTGGGGTCGAGCCCGCTGAGCAGATGGCCCATGCGGTCGCGCTTGGTGCGCAGGTAGTCGAGGTTCTCCCCGTTGGCGAAGGTCGGTGTCGGCGCCATGGAGTGGACGCTGACGCCGTAGTGCTCCAGGCCCGCCACCTTGTCCGGATTGTTCGTCATGAGCTCGACCGAGCGCACGCCCAGGTGGCGCAGCACCTGGGCGGCGGTGGCGTAGCTGCGGGCGTCGGCCGGCAGCCCCAGCGCGACGTTGGCGTCGAGGGTGTCCATACCCTCCTCCTGCAGCGCGTAGGCGCGGAGCTTGTCGATGAGCCCGATACCGCGCCCCTCATGGTCGGAGGCGTAGACGAGGACCCCGCGGCCGCGGGCACTGATCGCCTCCATGGCAGCGCGCAGCTGCGGCCCGCAGTCGCAGCGCAGGGAGGACAGGACGTCGCCGGTCAGGCAGGCGGAGTGGACTCGGGCCAGGACGTCCTCACCGTCCGCGATGCGGCCGCACACGAGCGCGAGGTACTCGGTGCCGTCGACCCTGCTGCGCAGGGCGTGGGCGGTGAACTCCCCGTGCGCGGTGGGCAGGTGCGCTGAGACGACCTCCTCGACGAGCTCCTCGTGCAGCCACCGGTAGCGCTCCAGGTCACTGATCGAGATCATGGGCATGGCGTGGGCGTCGGCGAGCTCACGCAACTGGTGCCGACGCGCCATGGTGCCGTCGTCGTTGATGACCTCCACCAGGACCCCCACAGGCCGGTTGCCCGACAGGCGCATGAGGTCGACGGCGGCCTCCGTATGACCGCGGCGCGTGAGGATCCCGCCCTCGCGCGCCCGCAGGGGGAAGACGTGGCCGGGGCGGACGAGGTCGCTGGCAGCTGAGCCCGGATCCGCCAGGACGCGGACGGTGCGAGCCCGGTCGGTGGCGCTCACACCCGTGGTGATGCCGGTGCGGGCGTCGGCGCTCAGGGTGAAGGCCGTCCTCTTGGGATCGGTGTTGTGCTCGGTCATCATGGGGATGCCCAGGCGGTTGAGCTCCTGGCCCGCCATGGGGGCGCAGATGATGCCGGTCGAGTGCCGGATCGCGAAGGCCAGCTGCTCGGTCGTGGCGCTCTGCGCGGGCAGGATGAGGTCCCCCTCGTTCTCCCGGCTCTCATCGTCGACGACGATGACCGTCCGGCCCTCGCGCAGGGCGGCGAGAGCGTCCTCGACGCGGTCCATGCGCGTGCCCGGGGATGCGCTCCTAGTGCTCAGCATGCCTGCTGCCCCTCCTGGCTCGGGCGGGCGCCCAGAAGACGCTCGGCGTACTTGGCCAGGACATCGACCTCGAGGTTGACCCGTTCTCCGGGTCGCCTCGTGCCCAGGGTTGTGCGTCGCAGCGTCTCGGGAATGAGCCCGACGCTGAGCGACGCCCCCGCACCCGGCACAGGGGTGACGTCGGAGGCGTCGACAACATCGACGACTGTCAGCGACACCCCGTCGAGGGCGACCGATCCCTTGACGGCCACGTAACGGGCGATCTCCTGCGGCAGGCCGATGCGTAGGAGGTCCCAGTGCTCACCGCGGCGGTGGTCGAGGACCTCGGCGGTGGCATCGACGTGCCCCTGGACGATGTGCCCGCCGAGCCGGTCGCTGGCGCGCAGGGCGCGCTCGAGGTTGACCGGGTCTCCTGGCGCCTGGGAGCCCAGTGTGGTGCGAGTGAGAGTCTCGGCCATGAGGTCGGCGGTGAAGGTGCTCCCGTGCACGGCGGTGACCGTCAGACAGCACCCGTTGACGCTGACGGAGTCGCCCAGGCTCACGTCCTGGGTGACGGTGGGCGCCTCGACCGTCAGCCGGGCGCTCTCTTCGACGGTCTCGAGCCGGACGACGCGTCCGAGCTCCTCGACGATTCCGGTGAACATCAGTGACTCTCCTCGGTGTGGAAGTGGGCAGTGGGAACGTCGTCGGCCTGCAGATCACCGCAGAAGCGGACGGCGAGCTCGTCACCCGCGCCGAGGACCTCGACGCGGGGGCGGCGCAGCCTCAGGGCATCGCTGATCGTCGCCGCCCCGAAGTCGGCGAGAGCGGCCGCTCCCGCGCCCAGAAGCGCGGGGGCCGTGTAGGCGACGACCTGGTCGACGAGGCCGGCGCGCAGGAAGGCGGTCGCGAGGGTCGGGCCTCCTTCGAGCAGGACATGGCGGATCTCGCGCTCGGCGAGCACGGCCAGGACGGCGCGGGGGTCGTGATCGGGCAGGAGGAGGTAGTGGTCGTCGGCGAGCACCCTGGAGGTGGGAGGCAGGCTCCTGGAGCCGACGACGACGCGCAGCGGCTGGAGGTGGGCCGGCGCGGGCTGACCCGCCTCATCGCGGACGGTGAGGGCGGGGTCATCGGCGAGGGCGGTGCCGGTGCCCACCATGATGGCGTCGCACTGGCGGCGCAGGCGGTGGGCGTCGTGGCGGGCCGCCACCGGGGTGATCCACTGGCTGGTGCCGTCAGCGGCGGCGATACGGCCGTCGAGGGTGGCGGCGAGCTTCCACGTCACCATGGGGCGCCCGCGGGTCACGGCCAGGAGCCACGGGCGGTTGAGGCACGTGGCCTCCTGGGCGCACAGCCCGCGCCGTACCCGCACGCCGGCGGCCTCCAGCGCCGTCGCGCCGCCTCCGGCCTGCTCGGTCGGGTCGTCCTGGGCGTAGATGACCTCGGCCACGCCGGCGTCGAGGAGCGCCTGGACGCACGGGCCGGTGCGGCCCTGGTGGTTGCACGGCTCGAGGGTGACGACGGCGGTCGTTCCCCGGGCGGAGGCGCCCGTCGCGGCGAGGTTCGCCAGTGCGTCGACCTCGGCGTGGGCGCTGCCGGCGCCACGGTGATGGCCCTCGGCGAGGATGTCGCCGTCGGGGGAGAGGATGACGCAGCCGACCCGGGGGTTGGGGCCGGGCGGGGCGTCGGGGGAGGCCGCGGCCCGTAGGGCGCGCTGCATCGCGGCCGTCTGCACGGTGGTGAACGAGGTCATCCGGTCCTCTCCCTCGGGTGCGCTGGGGAGAGACACCGCCATGGTCGACCGCCGGGTGCACGGCACCGGGCGAGGCATGGTGTGTCCCGTGTGCGCTTCCCATCCGGACTCTCACCGTCGGTCCAGGAGTTCCACCTGGTCAGCCGGTCGCTGGATGCGACCGGGTCGCGGACTGTCACCGCCGGTTCGGACTTTCACCGACCCCAGAGCACACGAGCTCATCTCGTTGGGGAGAATGTACCGCGCGCGAGTGCATTCAGTCACCTCTGCGCATCTATGTGACCATCCACACCTCGGCAGTGTGTCCGGGTGCGGGCGCACCGCAGGAGGGTGGCCCGTACCGGGCCTCACTTCTTGCGGTACAGGGACTTGGTGGCGTAGACGGGCTCGTTGGTGACCTGGACTCCCAGGGCGCGGAAGATGCCCTCGTCCACCGAGCCCAGGATCGTGGAGGTGTGGACCTCGCAGCCCCGCAGCGTCTCGAGCTGGTCGAGGGCCTTGCGGGCGTTGTCGTCCCCGTTGGCGGACACGGCCAGGGCGATGAGCACCTCATCGGTGTGCAGGCGCGGGTTGCGGCTCCCCAGTCTCTGGGTCTTGAGCTTCTGGATGGGTTCGATGGAGGCCGGGGCCAGCAGGTTGACGTCATCATCGATCCCGGCCAGGAGCTTGAGGGCGTTGAGCAGCATCGCCGAGGAGCACCCCAGCAGGGCGGAGGTCTTACCCGTCACGATGCGCCCGTCGGGCAGCTCGATCGCCGAGGCCGGCTCGCCGGTGGCCTCAGCCACCTCCAGCGCGGGCGGCACGACGGGGCGGTCCTCCTTGCTCACCCCCACCTTGGCCATGAGCAGCGCGATCCGCTGGGACTGGACGGGGGCGATGACCTCGCGCTTCTCGGTCACCAGGGCCCGGTAGTAGCGGCGGATGATCTCCTGGCAGGCGGCCTGCCGGCAGACTTCGTCGTCGCTGATGCAGTTGCCGGCCATGTTGACGCCCATGTCCGTGGGGGAGGCGTAGGGCGAGGAGCCCAGGATCTCCTCGAACAGGCGGCTCAGGACCGGGAAGACCTCGACGTCGCGGTTGTAGTTGACGGTCTGGACGCCGTGGGCAGCCAGGTGGAAGGGGTCGATCATGTTGACGTCGTCGAGGTCGGCGGTGGCGGCCTCGTAGGCGATGTTGACCGGGTGGTCCAGAGGCAGGTTCCAGATCGGGAAGGTCTCGAACTTCGCGTAGCCCGAGGAGATGCCCCGCTGGTGGTCGTGGTAGATCTGGGACAGGCAGGTGGCCATCTTGCCGCTGCCCGGGCCGGGGGCGGTGACGACCACCAGGTCCCGCCTGGTCTCGATGTACTCGTTGCGCCCGTAGCCCTCGGCCGAGACGATGCGGGCGACGTCACCGGGGTAGCCGGGGATGGGGAAGTGACGGTAGACGGTGATGCCCAGCGCCTCGAGCTTGCGCTTGAAGTCCTGGGCCTGGCGGTTGTCATCAGTCCACTGGGTCACGACGACGCTGCCCACGTAGAGGCCGTAGCTGCGGAAGGCGTCGATGTGACGCAGCAGGTCGTCCTCGTAGGGGATGCCCAGGTCCGCGCGGACCTTGTTGCGGGCGAGGTGCTTGGCGTTGACCGCCATGACGATCTCGACCTCGTCGGCCAGCTCGGCGAGCATGACGATCTTGTTGTCCGGGGTGAAGCCCGGCAGCACGCGCGAGGCGTGCATGTCGTCAATGAGCTTGCCGCCGAACTCCAGATAGAGCTTGCCGCCGAACTGGGCGCGGCGCTCCGCGATGTGGCTGGACTGCATCCGCAGGTACTTGTCGCGGTCGAATCCGATGCGCAATGGGCTCTCCTTGAAGCGGTCTGATGAACGGGTGAAGGTGATGGAAAAAAGGGGAGGGCGCCTCCCCGGTGGGAGGCGCCCTTCAGATGCTCACTGCTGCGGTGGCCTCAGAGGGAGGCGACGCGCTTGGCGAGCTTGGACTTGCGGTTGGCGGCCTGGTTCTTGTGGATGACGCCCTTGGAGACGGCCTTGTCCAGCTTGCGGGAGGCGGCCTTGAGGTGCTCGAGCGCGGCGTCCTTGTCACCGGCCTCGACGGCCTCGCGCACGCGGCGCACGTAGGTCTTGAGCTCGGACTTGACGGACTTGTTGCGCAGGCGGGCCTTCTCGTTGGTCTTGATGCGCTTGATCTGGGACTTGATGTTCGCCACGGTGAAACTTTCTCGCGTCTGATTGGTCAATGGCCGGAGAGAGGGTTCGCGCCACGGGTTGACATGAGGTGGTGGGGCACCTGGCTGACCCGGTCGCCGGACCCCGCAGCCGGCCAGGCCAGAGGTCCAAGGGGTGACTCTACCAGTCCGGATTCTCAAGGGCTTCGTGCTCATGGGCGCTGGGCGCGTGAACTTGCTCGCCTGTGCCGAGTTCTACCTGGTTCTCCGCACGCTCGACAAGCCTTGGGTCGTGGGTGACCACGAGGATCGCAGCAGAGGTCCGAGCCCACGCGTCCATGGCACCGATGACCACCGTGGCCAGCTCCTCATCCGCACCGGCGGTGGGCTCATCAAGGATGACCAGGCGGGGGCGCTCCATGAGCAGTGTGCGCGCCAGGGCCACCCGCATCTGCTCTCCACCGCTGAGCAGGCCCGTACGGGTTCGGGACAGGGGGCTGAGCCGGGCCGTACTCAGGGCATCGGCGATCCGCGCCGCGCGCTGGCGCCGGGGGAGCCCGAGCGCCCATGCGGCGTGACGCAGTGTAGCGACGGGGGTCCAGGAGTCCTCCAGAAGAAGGTCCTGGGGCTGGAGGGCGATCGTGGTGCGGTGCGCCAGGCGGATGTCGCGCGGGCTCATCCTGCTGGAGGGGCGGCCATCGATGGTCACGGTCCCAGTGAAATCGAGGTCGTGCAGGCCCAGGCACCATGCCGTGGTGGTCTTGCCGGAGCCGTTGGGGCCGGTCAGTGCCGTGACAGTACCCTCCTTCAGGGACAGATCCAGCCCGTCGACGAGCAGACGCCCACCTCTGGAGATGGTCAGGTCTGTAGCGGTGAGTGTGTCAGCCATGGCGGGCCTGCCTCCTACGGCGGGGATCGGTGGGCCGGGAGGCGGCGTGGCGTGCTCCCACGACAACGGCCGCGGTGAGAACGAGTGCGCACGCAACCTGAGTAAGGACCAGTTCAGCACTGGGCTGGACCAGGAGCGGCCAGGCGAGGACGAGCACCGGGATGGTGATGAGGGCAGCGGTCAGGAGGCGCGTGGCCAGCATGCGATGCCCCAGCAGGCGCTCGATCTCCCGCCTGCGACTCCTGGCCTGTGCCCAGGCGCGTGCCGCGAGCCCGGCGCTGGCCGCGGTGCTGGTGGCTGTAGTCAGCAAGATGAGGGCGTGGAGGACTGCTGTGTGCATGGTTTGCTCCCTGAGGGCCGTATTGCCGGTGCCGACGGCGTCGAAGCGCGCCACGAGGTCCTCCACGTGGTGCTCGCGCAGCCGCTCCTGTAGGGAGACGAGGTTCTGGCCGGTGAGGACTGCAGCCCCCTGGGTGATGGCGGACAGGTAGTCGTCTGGGGCGAAGTAGCCGTCGGGGACCACGGCGATGAGGCAGTCGCTGGTGCGCGTGCCCTCGCTACTGAGGAAGAAGCTGACAGCGGGGAGGTTCTCCGGTAGGAGCGAGCTGACCTCCTCCAGGTCGTGGGAGGTGACGGTGACAGCGTTCGCACTCGCCCCGTGCATGGTGTTGAAGCGCGCCTGCTCGACGATCTCTTGGGCCAAGGCCTCGTCCTGGGCGGCCAACGACCGGGGCCGGTAGAGGGTCACCTGCTGCTCGGTGACCTTGGGCAGACCGTAGTGGGCGGCGGCCGTGTTGTTGAGATACAGAGTGGGCGGCCCGTCGCCGTCCTCGGTGGAGCCGTTTGGGATTGCCCAGGCCAGAACGAGGCTCCCCTCCTGCTGGGCCTGGGTGATGAAGGAGGCTATCCGGGGTGTCTTGGCATCGAAGGTGGACTCGCTGACGGACCAGATGCTCAGAGCGGTGGCCGGGGGAAGGGACCGCTGGGCCTGGGCCTGGTTGCGAAGTGCCTGCGCCTGGAGGACATCGACGATGAGACTGGTACTCGCAGTGGAGAAGGACCAGGTCATGGCCAGGACAAGTGCATAGGTCAGCAGGGCGATCCCGTGGCGCGGACGCGCTGCTGCCCCGGATCGCTGACGGCTTCCAACCGCGAGCACCGCCCATCCTGTGAGCGTGCCGGTCAGGGTTGCGGCCAGGGTCAGGAGGGCGCAGCAGGCGATGAGCTCGGCGCTCAGACGGTGGACGCTCAGCGCGGCGGAGCCGTAGATGTCGTAGGCCACCAGCAGGGCGAGGAGTGCCAGAGGGGCCAGAAGCCACCGGCATGCTGTCAGGAGGCTGTTCTTGAGGAGGTGGACGGCCAAGCGGGGGTGGGAGCGGCCCTGCAACCGGGCGCTTCTGTAGGAAGAGGACTGGGAGACGGTGGCAAGGGCCAGTACAAGTGCCAGAACTGTCTGGGCCAGGAGCAGGCTCACGCCGATCTCGGAGCTGATGGCGGTGGACAGGGCAAGGCCCGGTGTCAGAATCCCCGACTCACTGATGCGATCGCCCCACCGGTCTGTGACCTGGCTGAGGAACTGGGTGGTATTTTGCCGCGAGCCGATCGCGTACCACCCGCCCAGGGCATCGTCTTGGACGGTGCTGCCGCTGTAGGCGATGGGCTCCGGCAGGAGCAGGGGAGTCAATGGCGGGCGAATGTAGTCATCAGCCTCGTAGCCGAGGAGCTCGACGCTGGTTGTCGAGTATGACTCGTCGGTGGTATCTGCGAAGTCTGTGATGTGGCGTACCTGGGCAACCTCGACGCCGGCCTGCTCGCCGATCTGATGAAGCTCATCCGGGTCGACGCCGGTTTCACTGATAATGACATAGCCGTTCGTCTCGGCCGGGAACAAGAAAAGGAGCGACTGTGGGATAAGCAGGATGGTCGCCAGGCACAGCGTGAGGTTGAGGGCCCAAGTGGCTCCGAGAAGAATCTTCATGAGGGTGGTGCGGTAGGCGAGGCTCCATCAGCGGAGCGTCGGACCTGAGCGTAAGACCACTTCCCTGCGGCAGTTTTGGAACTTCGTGCGGTGATGAGCCCATTGTAGGTTCGGGCTGAGGAGCCATGGCATCGAGAAGGGTGATGAAAGTTCGAGTAGACAACTTTCGAGTTCGTGCCGTAGCTCCAGGTCCCGCCGGCGACTGTTGGGAGTGCCATGATCGCTCCGATCACTTCATAGGGATAGGTGGGCTGGCCAGTAAGTCAAGTTTATGCGTGAAGGGGGGATAGGCAATACTTCAATCTTGTTTTGTGGAAACCTCCGATGCAGGTGCTTTCCAGCGTGTCCGGGCCTAGCGGATAACATCCGTATCCTGTGCGATCTGTCGAAATCTGGAGGCGATCAGGAGTGGTGGTGGCGCAGGGCGGCTACGACGCCGTCGAAGACCTCGCGCTTCATCGTGGCCCCCTCGCGGCGCACCGAGGCCGGCTCCACCAGGAGCAGACGGTCCAGACGCACCTCACTGGGGCGACCCTGCCGGTCCCAGTCACCGGTGCCGACGTCGTGCCAGAAGCGGCCCCAGTGCGCCTCCTGGGCGGCGTCGCGGTCATGGTCCTTGCTCGTCATCTGGGCCACGACCAGACGAGTCTCGTGGCGAGCCAGGACCAGGACGGGCCGGTCCTTACCCTGGGCGGGATCCTCCTCGAAGGGCACCCAGGTCCACACCACCTCGCCGGGGTCGGCCTCGCCATCGGGGTCGGGGGAGTAGGTGAAGTCGGGCAGCCCCAGTGCGGAGACGTCGTAGACGCTGACGCCTCGCGCCGAGGGGGTCGTCGCGCCCGCCGCGGTGTCGCTGTCGTGGGCGCGGGGCCGGGTCGGTGACGGCTTCGCCGCCGACGACTTGGGGGCGCGGGACTGCGCGGTCTCAGCTGAACCGGATGGCCTGCTCTCCGACGTGCCCGACGGCGTCGAGGACTTCTGGGAAAGGGCGTCGCTGACGGCGTCGGAGGCGGCGCGTCCGAGCAGGGTGAGGATCCGGTTGAGAAGGCTGGCCATGGGCGTCACCCTACCGCCGGGCGGGATCGGGTGGCTGCCGCAGGCTCACGACGGCGACCAGCGCCACCGGTGGACCTGCCTCGAAGCAGGAGGTCCACCGGTGGCGCTGGCGAATGGGGTGACGGTGCGGTGCGCCCGCAGACTCGCACCGGTGGGGTGCTAGTTCCCGGTGCGCGTCACAGGGGTGCAGATCGTGTGGGTCCCGGCCTCGGTGCCGCCGTAGCTGCCGGCGACGTCGATCTGCATGGTCAGCCCCCGGGAGGGGTTCTTGGGGTCGCAGGCGCCCAGCGCCTTCCAGGTCTCCGCGGTGACCGCCTCGGCGTTGACCTGGTAGGTGCTGGTGAAGGTCATCGTGGTTGACGAATGGGCGTTCAGGGAGTTACCGGTGCGCAAGTACAGGGAGCCGTCGTCCTGAAGGGCATAGCTGTCCGGGCTGACCCACCACGGGGTGCCGGTACCTGTCACGCTCTTGAGGGTGAAGCCGGCTGGAATCCCGGGCCGCAGGACGATATCGGAGCTGGATCCGTTGGCGTCGGTGGTGTTGGTGAAGGTGACGGAGTAGCCGACCTCGACCTCGTAGGTGCCGGTGGGCTCGGCCTCGACCAGGAGATCCGTGGGATGAGTCTCCACCTCAATCACCGGCCGGTGGTTGACGTAGTCGCTGGAGAAGGTCTGGTTGCCGGTGGTCAGTGCGGCCTTGACCCGGTTGCGTCCCACGGCGCCGGTCAGGTCCACCTGGCAGGTGACCTCCTTGCCCTGGGGGACCTTCGCCGTTCCGCTGGAGACGCTGAGATTCTCAGCCGGTCCGGTGGCGGAGACGACCTTGCCTCCGAAGGCGGTCAGGTCGCAGGTCAGGGCGCCCACCTGGGCCTGCCCCCTGGTCCGGCCGGCGGAGATGGTGAAGTGAGACAGCGGGGTGGTGGAGTCGTTCCGCGCCGTCATGGTGAAGCGGGAGGCGTCCTTGGCGGCGCCGTCGACCCTGACGTCCTGGGTGGACACGGTGGCGTGAGCCTCGCTGGCAGCGGGTTTGTTCGCTGTGACAGTGGGCTGAAGAATCGCGTTGCGCGTGGAGACCTCGACGGTGGGGGTGAAACGGTAGCTGCGCGCGTCCGCGCCGGGAGCCGCCACCGTGGTCCCCAGATCCAGGTCGAGGTAGCTGCTCTTGTCCCATTGGAGGTAGAAGTTGATCTCATAGGTCAGCTTCAGGTGCTCAGGAGTGCAGGAAACGGCTTTGACCGAGCCGATGGGCTCACCCAGCAGGGGGTTGTACAGCTCAGAGATGGAGCTCAGCTCGGAGTCCACGATCAAGGCCGGGGGCTCACCGTCGCCATTGTCGATGTAGAAGGAGCTCGTCCCGGCCACTTCGTCACCGTTCTGGGAGGGGCAGGTCCAGGTCCACTGGCCCGGCACGGAGTCGGCCTCAATGGTGACGTCCGTGGCGCTCTTCGGGGCGATGGCTGATGGGATGCGGACCTTCCAGCTCAGGCAGCCCTCGGCATTGCCGGAGCCATGGCAGCCTGCACCGGCTGTGTGATACAGCCCCTCCACGGTGATGTCGGTATCAGCGGAGGCCGGGGCTGCGACGGCTGCGGCGGCGAGCAGGGGAAGAGCCAGGGCGATGCGCAGGAGGCGCCGCCAGGAAAGAGAGGGTGGGGAGGATGGGAAGTGCATGAGCACGCCTTTCAGTGAAGTGAAGTGAGGTGAATGGAGTAAGGAACGAATTGCGTCTTCAACGGACTGCTTCTTACTGAATGGGGTTCCCGTTGCGGGAGACAGCCATATGAAGGTCGGATAGGTGAAATACTCACCTATCCGACCTTCAGCCAGCCGGACTGATCGACCTGCGCTCGCGCTCAGTTCTTCGTGCGCGTCACGACGGTGCAGGCCGAGTAGGTGCCGGGCTCAACCCCGTCGCTGCCGACGACGTCGATCTGGGTGGTCAGTCCCTTGGCGGGGTCCTTGGGGTCGCAGGTGCCCAGGGACTTCCACGTGTCCTCGGTGACCGCCGCGGCATTGACCTCGTAGAAGGCGGTGAAGGTCATCGTGGTCGAGGAGTGGGCGTACAGGGTGTCGCTCGTGGACAGGGGCATGGAGCCATCGGGCTGGAGCGCGTAGTCGTCCATACTGATCCACCACGGCGTGCCACTGCCCCACACGTACTTGAGGGTGAAGCCGGCTGGGATCGGGGGGTGCAGGACGATATTGGAGGTGTGGCCGTCGGCGTCGGTGGTGTTGGTGAAGGTGACGGAGTAGCCGACCTCGACCTCGTAGGTGCCGGTGGGGGCGGCCTCAACTCCGCGATCAGTGGGCTCGACCTTCACCTCGCTGATGGGGCGATCCTTGGTGAAGTCACTGGAGAAGGTCTGGTTGCCGGTGGTCAGCGCGGCCTTGACCGTGTTGCGTCCCGTGACGCCGGTCAGGTCGACCTGGCAGGTGATCTCCTTGCCCTGGGGGACCTTCGCCGTTCCGCTGGAGACCGTGAGGTTCTCGGCCGGTCCGGTGGCGGAGACGACCTTGCCTCCGAAGGAGGTCAGGTCGCAGGTCAGAGTACCTACCTGGGCCTGCCCCCTGGTCCGGCCGGCGGAGATGGTGAAGTTGGACAGGGGTGTGGTGGAGTCGTTCCGCGCCGTCATGGTGAAGCGGGAGGTGTCCTTGGCGGCGCCGTCGACCGCGACCTCCTGGGTGGACACGGTGGCGTGAGCCTCGCTGGCAGCCGGCTTCTTGGCTGTCGCGGTGGGCGTGAGAACCAGGCTGCCCGTGGAGGTCGTGATCTTCGGGCTGAAGGTGTAGCTGCGCGCGTCCGCGCCGGGAGCCACGACTGTGGTCCCCAGGTCCAGGTCGAGATAGGAGCTCTGGTCCCGGGCGGTGTCGAAGTCGACCTCGTAGGTCAGGCTCAGGTGCTCAGGAGTGCAGGAAGCGGCTGTGACCGAGCCGGCGCTGTCCCCGTGATGGTTGTAGTACAGGTGGTCGAAGAAACCCAGGCCGGAGTCGGCCAGCTTCGATACGGGCTCGTCCTTGCCTCTGTCAATGTAGAAGGCACTGGTCCCGGCCACCCTGTCGCCGTCCGGAGAGGGGCAGGACCAGGTCCACTGACCCGGCACGGAGTCGGCCTCAATGGTGACGGTGGTCGATGAGTTCGGGGCGACGGTCGAGGGGACTCGGACACCCCAGCTCAGGCAGCCCTCGGCGCTGTCGGAGCCGTGGCAGTCGGCGCCGGCGGGATGATAGCGCCCCTCCACGGTGATACCGGTGTCCGGGGTGGCGGTTGGGACGGCTGCGCTCACCGGAGCGGCGACGGCGCCGACGGTGAGCAGGGGAAGAGCCGTGGCGACACCCAGGAGGCGCCGCCACGGACGAGTGGATGGGAGAGATGGGACGCGCATGAGCATGCCTTTCACTGAAATGATCGGAAGGGACGCCGACCGGTCCTTTAATATATCTCTGAACACAGTGCTATGGAAATGGTGCAGTGCTTCTTCTGCCGCGCTTTCCCCGCCTTCATGAAAGGAATAGACAAAGGTCGGTTGCACCCAGCTTTCGGTGCAGCCGACCTTTGTCGTGGTTCTTCGCGGCTCGTCTGCCAGACTTCGCCCCGTCAGTGCGGGCGCGTGGCCTCCTTCATCGTGGCGGTGAAGGTGACCAGGTCACTGCGCAGCGCTCCGAGCGCGTAGTGACGACGCTCCTCGTTACCGCCTGCGCCGTTGTTGCTGCTGGCGGCCGCCATGATCTCGGGGGCGTAGCGCTCCACGAATTTGACCGTGGCCGATCCACTGATGGCGCCGTCGGCACCGGCTGCGATGGCCTCGGCGACCTGCTCGGGCGTGGAGATGCCGAAGCCCAGCATCACTGGTGCGGCGGCGTCGGCGCGCAGGCGCTCCACCGACTCGGCGAGCCCCACGGTGGAGGAGGCCCGCTCGGTGCCGGTCACCCCCACCCGGGAGACGGCGTAGACGTAACCGCGTGAGGCCGCCGCCACTGCGTCCAGAGTCTCGGCCGCGGCCGACGGCGGGGCGATGTAGACGGCGTCGACACCGGCCTCCTCGGCGGCCCGGCTGAAGGGGGCCGACTCGCGGATCGGGACGTCGGGCAGCAGCACCGAGTCGATGCCGGCCTGCGCGCACTCGGAGTAGAAGCGCTCCAGGCCCATGGCGAAGGGCACGTTGCCGTAGATGAGCATGCCGATGGGCAGCCGCGGGTGGCGCCGGCGCACCCGCCGAACCACCTCCAGGCAGTCCTGGAAACCCACACCCGCGGCCAGGGCCCGCACATGGGCCTTCTGGATCGTGGGGCCGTCGGCGACCGGGTCGGTGAAGGGCACGCCGAGCTCGAGGGCGTCGGCCCCACCGGCGATGAGCGCCTCGATGACGGCCTCGCTGGTGTCCGGGTCGGGGTCGCCGACCATGACGAAGGGGACGAAAGCGCCCTCGCCGCGCTCCTTGAGGGCGGCGAACATCGCGGGATAACGACTCATCTCAGAACTCCTCATCCGGGCCGGCGTCCGGGCTGGTGCCCCTGGCGGCGTTCAGACCCGCGTACTCGGTGCGCTTGCCCATCTGCTCCACCATGCGCGAGGCCCTGGCCACGGCGCCGTCAGTGGAGAAGGATCCGCCCAGCCTCGCCTGCACCTGGTCGAGATCCTTGTCCCCACGGCCCGACAGGCACACCAGCAGGATCGGGGGCTCCTCGCCGTCGGGCGCCTGGCGGGCCATGGCCAGGGCCTGAGCCAGCGCGTGGGCCGACTCCACCGCGGGGATGATCCCCTCGTGGCGCGACAGCAGGCGGAATGCCTCGATCGCCTCGTCGTCACTGATGCCCACGTAGCGGGCCCGGCCGGTGTCCGACAGCCAGGCGTGCTCGGGCCCCACGCCCGGGTAGTCCAGGCCCGCCGAGACCGAGAAGGACTCCTCGACCTGCCCCTCCGAGGTGCGCATGAGGTAGCTGCGCGCCCCGTGGAGGATCCCCACCAGCCCCTTGTTGATGGGGGCGCCGTGGCGGGAGGTGTCCAGGCCCTCACCGGCCGGCTCAACCCCGATGAGCTCGACCCCGGGGTCATCGATGAACTCGGCGAACATGCCGATCGCGTTGGAGCCGCCGCCCACGCAGGCGATGACCGAGTCCGGCAGCCGCCCCGTCAGGCCCAGGACCTGGGCGCGGGCCTCCCGGGAGATGACCCGGTGGTACTCACGCACGATCGTGGGGAAGGGGTGAGGCCCGGCCGCCGTGCCCAGCAGGTAGTGGGTGTCGGCGAAGGAGGCCGTCCAGTCGCGCAGCGCCTCGTTGACGGCGTCCTTGAGCGTGCCCGCACCACTGTCCACCGGGACCACCGTGGCGCCCATGAGCTCCATGCGCTCGACATTGGGCGCCTGACGCACGACGTCGGTGGCCCCCATGTAGATGGTGCAGTCCAGGCCCAGCAAGGCGCAGACCATGGCGGTGGCCGTCCCGTGCTGGCCGGCGCCGGTCTCAGCGATGATGCGCCGCTTACCCATCCGCTTGGCCAGGAGGGCCTGCCCCAGAACCTGGTTGCCCTTGTGGGCGCCACCATGGACTAGGTCCTCGCGCTTGAGCAGGATGCGGGCATTGCCCTCCAGCGGCAGGTTGCGCAGCTCGGTGACCGCCGTGGGACGCCCCAGGTAACGGGTCATGAGCGTCTCCAGCTCGGCGGCGAAAGCCGGATCGGCCTGGGCGTCGATGAAGGCGTCCTCGAGCTGGTCCAGCGCCGGGATGAGCAGCTCGGGCACGAACTGGCCCCCGTAGGGTCCGAAGAAGGCCGGCAGGCGCGGATGGTGACCCGTCTCCTGGCCGTCCCGGTCCAGGGCCGACGACGACGTACCCTCACCCTGAGGCAGCGGTACCGCGGTGGCCAGCTCCCGAGCGGCCTCGGCCGGATCCGGGGCCCCGGACAGGGACGAGCCCACCAGGAGGGCGTCCACCAGGCCCGACAGGCGCCGCACGTCCTCGGCAGCACCGACCCCCGACTCACCCACAAGCACCACCCCGGCCGGGGCCAGGGGAGCCATCTCCTCGGTGCGCGCCAGATCCGTCTCCAAGGTGCGCAGGTCACGGTTGTTGATGCCGATGACCTCCGCCCCCAGGGCCGAGGCACGATGCATCTCCTGAGGCGTGGAGACCTCCGTGAGCACCTCCATGCCCAGGCTGTGGGCCAGCTCGGCCAGCTCGCGGTAGACGTCGTCGGGCACCACCGAGAGCATGAGCAGGACCGCGTCCGCCCCCAGGCTGCGAGCCGCCAGCACCTGGACCTCATCGACGATGAAGTCCTTGCACAGGACGGGCACGTCCACCACCTCGCGCACAGCGGCAAGGTCGTCGAAGGAGCCGTTGAAACGATCGGGCTCGGTGAGCACTGAGACCGCGGCCGCGTAGGGCGCGTACTGGGCGGCCAGCGAAGCCGGGTCGTAGTCGGAGCGGATGGTGCCGCGCGAGGGCGAGGCCGCCTTGCACTCCATGATGAGGGCCGGCTGCGGGCTGCGGCCCTGGCCGCTACGGGTGCGCAGGGCGGCCGCGAAGGAGCGCTGCGAGCGCTCCAGGTCCTCGGCTCTCAGGTGCCCGAAACGGGCGCGCAGCTCATCAATGCGCTCGCGGCGCGCCTGGACGATGGAGTCCAGGACGGTGCCCGTGGCGATGAGGCGCGCCTCGACCGGCTCACGGTGGGTGCGCTCGCCAGGGCCTGCGCCATCGGGTGACGCGGCGGGGACGGGGGCGGTGTCGGGGGTGGTCACGGCTTCTCCTCAGGCCGTCTCAGTGGCGAGGTCACTGGCTTTGGTCATGGACTCCAGGTGGCGGGCCACGCCACCGGAAAGGATCTGCTCCAGGGCCGCCGCAGAGCCGTCAGCGAGGCTGTCGGCCCGGCCGGTGAGGTACAGCAGGGCACCGGCATTGACAGCGATCGCGTCGCGGTGGGCGGGTCGTCCCTCACCCGAGACGGCCTCGCGCAGCAGGCGGGCGTTGTCGGCCGGCTCCCCGCCCAGCAGGTCGGCCAGCTCGTAGGCGGGCACCCCCAGATCCGCAGGTGTGACCTCGTAGGCCCGCACCCCGTCGGGCGTCGCCTCACGCACGAGGGTGGGGCCGTGGACGGCGATCTCGTCCAGGCCCGAGCCGTGGACCACGAGCGCGCGCTCGCGCCCCAGCTGGACCATGGCCTCAGCGATCATGTCCAGCATGCCCGGGTCCCACACGCCCATGAGCTGGAAGGTCAGGTGGGCCGGGTTCACCAACGGCCCCAGGACATTGAAGATCGTGGGCGTGGCCAGCGCCTTGCGCACCGGGGCCACGTGCCGCATCGCCGGGTGGTAGGCCTGGGCGAACAGGAAGGTGAAGTGGTCACGGGCCAACAGCTCGACCGCCGTGGCCGGCTCCACGTCCAGCGGCAGCCCCAGCTCGGCGACGACATCGGCCGCCCCCGTCTTGGAGGACACGGCCCGGTTGCCGTGCTTGGCCACCGCGACCCCCATTGAGGCGGCCACCAGGCCCGCCCCCGTGGAGATGTTGATCGTGCCCACGCCGTCGCCGCCGGTGCCCACGACGTCCACCAGCGGAAAGGACACCGACGGGAAGTCCCGGGCCACCTGGCGGAAGGCGCTCGCGGCCCCGGCGACCTCCTGGGGCTCCTCACCGCGGGCGTGCAGCGCCGCCAGCAGCGCCGCCGTCTCCACCTCGGACAGCTCGCCGGCCCCCAGGGCCGCGAAGACCGCGGAGGCCTGCTCGCGGCTCAGGCGCCGTCCCTGCACCACCTCCCGCAGCAGCTCGTGCGCCTCCTGCGCCGTGGCGGCAGGCGCGGCCTGCGCAGCGGCCGGGGCCGCGCTGTTGGTCTGACTCATCGGTCTGTAGCTCCTTCGCAGGTGGTTGAGGCTGGTCGAGCGCCCGGGGGTGATTCTGCCCGAACGGCGGCTCCGACGTCGGTATGTGCGGGCCGACGGGGCGCAGGTGTGGCTCAGGGGGTTCGGGCCAGGCCGGCGGTGACGGCCTTGAGCAGGGCCGGGCCCTGCGGGGTGAGGATCGACTCGGGGTGGAACTGCAGCCCGACCGCGGGCAGCGACCGGTGCCGGGCCGCCATGACGATGCCACCGCTTGGGTCCTCATCCGTCTGGGTGGTCCTGGCCAGGCTGACGAGTACCTCAGGAAGTGTGCGCGTGCCCAAGGAGTGGTAGCGGGCCACGTCCAGCGGACCGCCGTCGAGGACCGCGAAGGCCTCGTCCGCGCGCCCCGCCTCAGTGACCTCGAGGCGGTCGGAGCGGCCGTGGACCGGGCCGACCGGGGCGACCCGCCCGCCGCAGGCCTCGACCAGGGCCTGGAAACCCAGGCAGATGCCCAGCGTGGGAATCGCCTCATCCAGGGCGGTGGCGATGAGCTCCATGAGGCAGCCCGACGTCGCCGGATAGCCCGGCCCGGGGGACAGGCACAGGACCGGGCGTCGCCCTGCCTGGCGCTCGGCCTCGGTGGGCTCCAGGGCGGCGAGCACCCGGGAGGCCGGTACGTTGTTGCGGTAGACCTCGATATGGGAGCCGAGGGTCGCGAACTGGTCGACGAGGTTGTAGACGAAGGAGTCGCGATTGTCGAGCAGAACCACTCGAGCCGGTGCCTCGGCACGACTCCCGGTGGCCTGCGCGGTGCTCTGGCTGCTGGTGAGGGGCATGGCTCAGGCCTCCTTGCTGGTCCGGCTGCCGGTTCGGCTGCCGGTCTGGTCGATGACGAGGGCGGCGCCCTGCGCGGCGGCGACCGCCTCCAGGACGGCGCGGGCCTTGTGGACGGTCTCGGCGGCCTCGGCGGCCGGGGAGGAGGCCGCCACGACACCGGCGCCGGCCTGGACCAGGGCGGTGCCGGCGGACACGAAGCCGGAGCGGATGACGATGCAGGTGTCCAGCTCCCCGTCACCTCGGATGTACCCCACCGAGCCGCCGTAGGAGCCGCGACGCACGCCCTCGGCCTGGCGGATGAGCTCGGCGGCCCGCAGCTTGGGGGCCCCGGTGAGGGTGCCCATCGTCATGGAGGCTCGGAAGGCGTCCAGGGCGTCGAGGTCCTCAGCCAGCTCGCCGGAGACCTCGGAGACCAGGTGCATCACCCGGCTGTAGCGGTCCACGCGCAGCAGGTCCTGCACACTGCGGGTGCCCGGACGGCTGACCCGGGCGACGTCGTTACGGGCCAGGTCCACGAGCATGACGTGCTCGGCGACCTCCTTGGCGTCGGTGCGCAGCTCCAGCTCCAGGCGGGTGTCTCGCTCGTGGTCCACCGAGCCGTCGGGGTGCAGACCGCGCGGCCGGGTCCCGGCGATGGGGCGGATGGCGACCCGGCCGCTGCGCACCGAGTACAGCAGCGCCGACTCCGGGGAGGCGCCGAAGAGCTCGAAGTCCGGGGCGGCCAGGTAGAACATGTAGGGGCTGGGGTTGGCGTGGCGCAGCACGTGGTAGGCGGCCAGCGCATCGGGGCAGTCAATGGTGAAGCCGCGCGAGGGCACCACCTGGTAGACGTCGCCGTCGGCGATGTATCCGCGCATCTCCTCCACGACCGCCTCGAAGTCGGCGTCGGAGACGGTGGGCACCGCGTGCAGGACGGGGGAGGCGGGACCACCGGCCGGTGCCTCAATGGCTGTGTGGGCGGCTGTGTTGGCGGCTGTGTCGGTGTTGTCGGCCGGGTCCTCGATCCCGTCGATGGCGGCGGCCAACGCCTCCATGCGCCGCTCCAGGTCGGCGGCGTCGACCGAGGCCCCCACCAGGGTCGCCTCCCGGGTGGGGTGGTCGACGACCAGGATGATGCGGGCGTCGTAGAAGAGATAGTCCGGGCAGGTGTTGGCGCCCTGAGCCACCTCGGGCAGGGACTCGAAGGTGGACAGGTAGTCGAAGGCGAAGGCCCCCGCCTCCAGCGGCAGATGGGGGTGGTCGACCTCGGCCCGGGCCAGGAGGCGCAGCGGCTCGATCGTGGACAGGGCGGTGAGCCGCTCGCGCTCCTCGACGGTCGGGTCGTCGTCGCAGATCGTGGGCAGGGTCAGAGTCAACCGGCCGTGGGAGCGGTCGGTGACGTGCTCGGCCAGCCCCGCCTCAAGACGCGCCAGAGCCGCCAGGCCATCGGCCCCGGGGCCCGCTCCGTCGACGGCGTCCAGCGCCTCAGCCATCACGGTTCCGCCCCAGCACGTCAGCCTGGCCGAGGCCTCCAGGACGGCGACCGTGGTCCGCGAGGCCTTGGTCGTGATGTCGGCGCTCTCCAGCAGGACGCAGTCCACCGGGCGCACGGAGCCGCCCTGCGCGGCCGGGCCCGCAGCGGTGCGCAGCAGACCGGAGCGAGTCAGCTGCTCCAACAGGGCACCGCCGTCGGCGTGGTAGCGCACTGAGCGCGTCAGCACAGTGGGCGAGACGGTGGGCAAGGCGGCTGACGGTGCGGCCTCGTGGGCAGTGTCTGGCACGGAGTCTGGCACGGTGGGTGACATGGGGCCTCTTTCCTGAGATCGGGGTTCAGGCGGGCCTCTCACTCATGCGTCGGGCGGGCCCGCAGTGAGCGAGCCGGAAGGTCCTAACGCGTCAGGATGATGGCGGCTCGCCTCGAGGGGAGCCACCACCACTGGCGGTCACGGAACGCTGTCATGGGACCGAGGGTAGAACGAGGTCGTGACGTGACCAAATCGTCGGCAGGGGATGAGACGCCTGCCCGCACCGGTCGTGTGGCGTACACAGGCGTCGGTGCGGCTCAGGTGCTCATCCGCGTCAGTTGCCCAGGCGGAGAGTTCTCCCACCGGAGGTGGCGCTGGGTTTGGCGCTGGGCTTGTTGCTGGGTCTGGCAGACTTGCTGCTCGCCTCGGCGACGGCGGAGGCTGCGTTGACAATGCCGGCGCCGCAGGACTTTCGGTCGCACTTGGCCATGGGGGTGGCCGTGTTCTGCAGGATGCTGACAACCTCCGCGGTCTTCAGATCGGGGTTGGCGGCCAGCATCAGCGCGATGGTCCCGGAGACGTGGGGAGCCGCCTGACTGGTGCCTATCATGAAGGAGTAAGCGGGGGCCTGTGGGGCTGTCGGCGACTCGTCGGTCGTGGACAGGATCTCGGGGCTGGTCTTGCTGGCCTCTCCACCGGGGGCGGAGATCTCGACGGTGTCACCGTAGTTCGAGAAGGACGAGCGGGTCCCGGTGCTCGTGGTGGCACCGACGGTGATGACGTTCTCGCAGCTGGCAGGATTGACGTTACCGGCGTCCTCATCACTGTTGCCGGCGGCGGCGACGATGATGGAGCCGCGTGCGACAGCGGAATCGATTGTCTTCTGCAGGAAGCGTGTGCACGCGCCAGGGCCGCCCAGGCTCATATTGATGACCTGGGCACGGTTCTTGTTGACCGGTACGCCGTTGACCTTGCCACCGGAGGCCCAGGTGATGGCGTCGACGAGGTTGGCGCCGTCGGAGCCGCAGCGGCCCAGGAAGCGGATGGGCACGATCTTGGCGTCCGGGGCGACACCTGCGACACCATCGCCGTTGTTCGTGCGCGCGGCGATGGTGCCGGCTACATGGGAACCGTGCCAGGTCGACTGCTGGCCCTTGTCCCGGTGCTTGCTGCCTGCGTCATGGGCGGAGCACTCACCCGGTTCGGACCAGTCCCCCTCGTCGGAGGGATCGGCGTCGTAGCCGTCGTTGTCACGGGCGCTCTCGGCGTCGGAGATGAAGTCGTAGCCCGGCAGGAGCTGGCCCTTGAGGTCTGGGTGGTCGGTCAGGATGCCGGAGTCGATGACGGCGACCGTGACGCCCTTGCCGGTGGACTGCGACCAGGCGTTGGTGGCATTGATTCCGTAGGAGCCCGAGGTCATGTCCCACTGCTTGGAGAAGTAGGGGTCGTTGGGGACATTGCGGTCCTGGGCGGAGGTGTCGCCCAGGGCAGTGACGTGAATATCGGGCTCGACGGCCTCGATGCCGTCAGCGGCCTCGAGCGTGGAGATGAACTCCTTGACCTGATCCACGGTGAGCTTGTCACTCAGCTTCACGGCCGCTGTGCTCATGGCGTGAGCGGTCACGCTCTCCAGCTTGACCGAGAACTTTCCCGCGGCGGCGGTCAGTGCCTCCTTGTCCTTGGCCGGCAGGGAGCTGAGGACGTTCTCACCGTATGCCTTCGCCGAAGCGATGACCTTGCCCGCCGCCGAGTTCTCGGCGTAAGAGATGATGAAGCGGTCACTGGGCTCGGTGACCTTCGCCGCGTTGCCGTGGGCCGAGGCCGATGCCGCGGCGGTGGCCTTGTGCCCGCCGAGGACTCCGGCGCGAACCAGGCCGACGGCGATGAGACAGACTGTCGCGGCGGAGGCGACGACGATGAGCAGGACGCGTTTTCTGCTGAGGGTCATGGTGGGGAGGCTTTCGGTAGGGACGTCTCGGGACAGGGAGTGCACAGGAACCCCGAATGCGACGATTCTGGCATGAGACGGCGGAAAACTCTCACCGGTGAGGGTGGGGAGGCCTCCCCAGCGGCCTCTGTGGCCGGAGCTGCCCGGGTCAGACGCGCTCGCGGCGCCCGCCGCCCCGGCCTGCACGCATGACCCGACTGCGGCGAATGACCACGACAAGCGCCAGGGCCGTGAGCATCAGGAGGCAGATGAGACGCCCTGTCGGTCCGGTCAGCCAGGCCGTCAGGATCGCCATGCCGATGGTCGTGTAGACGGCGGCCCAGGCGATCGCCCCGGCGGCCGTGGCCGCCACGTAGCGGCGCAGCGGCATGCGGGCCACTCCCGCGGAGAGCTGGATGACGCTCTGGATGCCGACGGTCAGGAAGGACACCGGCACTGCCAGCACGCCCCAGCGCGCCGACCACGCCTGGGCGCGGGCGTACACGGGGGACTCGAGCAACGAGACCCACCGGGTACGCGCGGTCCCCGCCGTGATGCCCCGGCCGATCCAGTACATGGTGTGCGAACGCATCATGGCCAGGCACCAGAAGAACAGGAAGACCCAGGGATAGGGCAGGGAGTGGATCCGTTCCAGCATGCGAGGAAGGCTAACCTAAGTCGACTGGTGTCCGGTGACGGGCTCGCCTGTGCCCGTGCTTACGCCTGCGCCCTCGGGAGGTGTGGGGAACCGGTGCGTGGCCGCACCTCACACTGTGGGTTGGCCCGGCGGGCTGGGGCGGCGGGCCGCCGTCGTGGGAGACTTGGGCCAGACCCATGCCGGATATGAGGAAGAGCCAGGAACCGATCTCCGTGTCACCGATCCCCACACCAGAGCAGATGACCAGCGTCCAGCCCGCCGCCACCGAGCAGGCCCGGCTGCGCAACTTCTGCATCATCGCGCACATCGACCACGGCAAGTCCACCCTGGCCGACCGCATGCTCCAGGCCACCGGCGTCGTCCAGCCCCGCGACATGCGCGCCCAGTACCTGGACCGCATGGACATCGAGCGCGAGCGCGGCATCACCATCAAGTCCCAGGCCGTGCGCATGCCCTGGGCCATCGAGGGCGACGACGGCGTCACGCGCGCCTACGCCCTCAACATGATCGACACCCCCGGGCACGTCGACTTCTCCTACGAGGTCAACCGCTCCCTGGCCGCCTGCGAGGGCGCGGTCCTCCTGGTTGACGCCGCCCAGGGCATCCAGGCCCAGACCCTGGCCAACCTCTACATGGCCATCGAGGGCGACCTGACCATCATCCCGGTCCTCAACAAGATCGACCTGCCCGCCGCCGAGCCGGAGAAGCACGCCGAGGAGATCGCCTCCCTCATCGGCTGCGACGTCGACGACGTCCTCAAGGTCTCGGGCAAGACCGGCCAGGGCGTGCCCGAGCTGCTCGACCGGATCGTCGAGACCGTCCCGCCCCCGCACGGCGACCCCGAGGCCCCGGCCCGCGCCATGATCTTCGACTCCGTCTACGACACCTACCGCGGCGTGGTCACCTACGTGCGCGTCGTCGACGGCGCCCTCAAGCCCCGCGAGCGCATCGAGATGCTCTCCACCAAGGCCGTCCACGACCTGCTGGAGATCGGCGTCATCAGCCCCGAGCCCACGCCGTCGGCCGGACTGGGGGCCGGCGAGGTCGGCTACCTCATCACCGGGGTCAAGGACGTGCGCCAGTCCAAGGTCGGTGACACGGTCACCTCCGCGGCGGCCCCGGCCGACGAGCCCCTATCGGGCTACCAGGACCCCAAGCCCATGGTCTTCTCCGGCCTGTTCCCGGTGGACGGCTCGGACTTCCCTGCCCTGCGCGACGCCCTGGACAAGCTCAAGCTCAACGACGCCGCCCTGACCTACGAGCCGGAGACCTCCGTGGCCCTGGGCTTCGGCTTCCGCTGCGGCTACCTGGGCCTGCTGCACCTGGAGATCATCCGCGAGCGCCTGGAGCGCGAGTTCAACCTGGACATCATCTCCACCGCCCCCTCCGTGGTCTACGAGGTGACGATGGAGGACCGCAGCACGCACACGGTGACCAACCCCAGCGAGTTCCCCGAGGGCAAGGTCTCCTCCGTCTCCGAGCCGGTGGTGCGGGCCACGATCCTGACCCCCAGCGAGTTCGTGGGCACGGTCATGGAGCTGTGCCAGTCGCGTCGCGGCACCATGCAGGGCATGGACTACCTCTCCGAGTCCCGCGTGGAGATGCACTACGTGCTACCGCTGGCGGAGATCGTCTTCGACTTCTTCGACGCCCTGAAGTCGCGCACCCGCGGCTATGCCTCCCTGGACTACGAGGCGGACGGCTCCCAGGACGCCAACCTGGTCAAGGTCGACATCCTGCTCAACGGGGACAAGGTGGACGCCTTCAGCGCCATCGTCCACCGCGACTCGGCCTACTCCTACGGCGTCATGATGACCAAGCGCCTCAAGGACCTCATCCCGCGCCAGCAGTTCGAGGTCCCCGTGCAGGCGGCCATCGGCACCCGCGTCATCGCCCGCGAGACCATCCGGGCGCTGCGCAAGGACATGCTCGCCAAGTGCTACGGCGGTGACATCACCCGTAAGCGCAAGCTGCTGGAGAAGCAGAAGGAGGGCAAGAAGCGCATGAAGGCCATCGGCCGGGTCGAGGTGCCTCAGGAGGCCTTCATCGCGGCCCTCGGCGCGGACACCCCCACCGGCGCCAAGCCGGGCAAGTAGCGCAGCCGGCGGGCACGAGCAGGATCGAGCACGGCTGAGTAGGGCTGAGTAGGACCGAGTAGGACCGAGTAGGACCAGGACGGCGCCGGCGGACGACGGAAGGACGGCTGCGGACATGAGTGACACGAGCAGGCAGACCACGGTTGACGCTGCCCTGAGCGATGACGGCTCCGGGCTGGTCCTGACCCGGGAGCTGGCCCGGGTCCTGGGTGAGCCCCACGCCGGTGCGGACGGGCGCCACCAGGACGAGCCCTCACCGTTCCACGACGGCGACCTGGTGGGAACCGTCGGCGCGGTGTGCACCGTCAAGGGGCTGCGGCCCGACGCCGGAGCGGCGGGCGTCTCAGCGATCCACAAGGGCGCCGTCGACGGGCCGGTTGAGGTCAGCCGGACCGGGATCGTCACCGACAGGCACGGGGACCGCGCCCACCACGGCGGCACTGACAAGGCCCTCTACGTCATGAGCGCCGCCGAGCAGCGCCACTGGTCCGAGGTCCTGGGCGGTATCGAGCCGGGGCGGCTGGGGGAGAACCTCCTCATCGAGGGCGACATCGACGACGTGGAGATCGGCGCGATCCTGTCCATCGGCGACCCGAGCAACGCAGGACTGCGGGTCAGGGTGACCGGCGTGCGCAACCCGTGCGCCACCTTCGCCCGCGGTGTGGGCCGTGCGGACTGGGTGGAGGTCTTCTCGGCGCGTAACCGGGTGGGTGTCTACCTGGCGGTGCTCACCGAGGGGACGGTGCAGGCCGGCGACGAGGTGCGCGTGGTCTCCTCCCCGGGGCACCGGGTCACCTGCCGGCGCTGGTTCGCCCACCACGACCCGCGCGACGCCCAGGGGCTGCTCAACTCCGAGATCTTCGGCAACTGCGTCATCGCCGACTTCACCAAGAAGTACGTGCGGGCCGCCGCCCACGAGCAGGTCGGCTGACGGCGCCGCTCAGTGCCCGACGACCCCGGGCAGACGGTTTCGAGACCTCACAGAAGTAAAGGACGCAAGGCTCCGCATGGCTCAGCACCACCCGCCCCGCTCCCACGCCATCCACTCCAGGGTGCGCTCCTTCTCGCGCGCCGGCGGCAGGCTGCGCCCCGTCCAGGCCGAGGCCCTGGCCCAGCTCGGCCCCCGCTACGTGGTCGACGTGCCGCGGGCCGACGCCGTGCGCACCGTGTCCCCGAGCTTCCGCCTCGATCCGGAGAAGGTCTTCGGGCACATGGGGCAGGTGCGGCCGCTGATCGTCGAGGTCGGCTCGGGCAGCGGGGAGGCGCTCCTGGCACATGCCGCCGCCCACCCGGGGGTGGACTACCTGGCGGTGGAGGTCTGGGAGACCGCCATCGCCCGCCTGGTGACCTCGATCCACCGTCAGGGCCTGCACAACGTGCGCGTCGTCCCCGCCGACGCCTCCCAGCTGCTGGCCACGGCCCTGCCGGTGTCCTGCGCCAGCGAGGTGTGGGTGTTCTTCCCCGACCCCTGGCGCAAGCCCCGCCACCGCAAGCGCCGCCTGGTGACCACGGCCTTCGCCGACTCGGTGGCCCGGGTGCTGCGTCCCGGCGGGGTGTGGCGCCTGGCCACCGACTGGGCGGACTACGCCTGGCAGATGCGCGACGTCATCGAGGCCGTGGCGGCGCTGCCCACGGGCCTGCGCCCGGACATCACTCTGCCCTACTTCCGGCATGACGACGCCGGTGCCCGCCCCGAGCTGGGGGCCGAGACTGCCGATGAGGACAGCCTGGGCAACGGCCTGGACCCGGGATCCCCGGCGGGCGTGCGCGGCGGGTGGTCGCCCCGTTACGAGGGGCGGGTCATGACCCGCTTCGAGCAGCGGGGCCTGGATGCCGGGCGCACGATCCGCGACCTGACCGCAGTGCGCACCGAGGCGGGCTGGATCCCCGAGCGCGGCGCCTCCATGCTGGATCACCTCGAGGCCGAGGGACAGGCCTGGAACCACCTGGAGTCCCAGCCCTGGCGCCTGCGTGAGGGACGCGGCGACGGCCTGCTGCACCCGGCGGACCGGTCGTGAGTGCAGCTGCCAGGCTGCCCCGCCGCGCCTGGCTCATGGTCATTGTCGCCGGCTTCCTCGGGTTCTGCGCGGTCCTGCGGGCACCGGTCGGCGTCATCCCGCCCCTGCTGACGCGCCTGGGGCAGGACCTGGGGATGGGGGAGGTGGCGCGCGGCGCACTGACCTCCGTGCCGATCCTGTGCTTCGGGCTGCTCACCCCGCTGGCCTCGATGGTGGTGCGCCGCGTCGGCATCAACACCGCGGGTCTGCTCACCCTGGTCATGGCTCTGGCCGGGTCGCTGCTGCGCTCGGCCGGCACCACCTGGGCGGCCTTCGCCGGAACCATCATCATCGGTGCGGGGCTGACGGTGGGCAACCTGGTGGCGCCCATGGTCATCGGCCGCGACTTCTGGCACCGCACCTCACTCATGACGGGCCTGTACTCCTCGACCTGCAACGTCATCGTCACCGCGGCCACCGCCCTGGCCGTGCCGCTGGCCCTCCTCATCGGCTGGCAGGGCTCGGCCGCCGCCTGGACCGCCATCCCGGTGCTGCTGGCCGGTGCCATGTGGCTGTGGGTCTTCCCGCCCGGCAGCCAGGCGCCCCGGCAGAGCCTGCGGGAGCGGGCGGGCGTGACCTCCTGGGTGACGGAGCGCTCCCTGGCCCGTCCGACGTCGTCGACCGGCGCCGCCGTCTGGAAACGCCCCCTGACCTGGGTGATGGCGGTGGCCTTCGCGGCCCAGACCTTCTCCTACTACGCGATCTCGGGGTGGCTGCCCACGGCTCTGGTCGACGAGCTCTCCATGAGCGAGTCCGGTGCGGGAGTGGCCGCCTCCGTGTTCTCCCTGCTGGGAATCGTGGGACCCCTGCTGGTCCCGGTCATGTTCGAGGCGCTGGGGTGGCCTGCCAGCAGGGTCCTGGGCGTCATCTGCGCCTGCTGGCTCATGCTGCCGGTCTGCCTGACGGTGGCCCCCGCCTACTGGCTGGTGCCCTGCATGTTCTCCGGCATTGCGCACGGCGCCTTCTTCGCCGCCCTGTTCACCCTGGTCATCCGTCGCTCGGAGTCGGTTGACGAGAACCGCCGGACCACCGCCGTCATCCAGACGACCGGCTACTGCCTGGCCGCCACGGGGCCGGTGGTCATGGGCTGGATCCATGAGCACAGTGGCGGCTGGGTGGCCCCTTTCGCCATGGTCGTGGGGGTGCTGGTGCTCATGACCGTGTGCGCCCAGATCGCCGCCCGCGCCGGCGACTCCGGCAGGCCCGAGCCGGCCATTCCCGCCGGCGTCCTGTCCGGTGACGACGGGCAGGCCGAGCAAGGCGGCGACCAGTGAGCCCGGCCCAGCCAGTGGGGGAGCCCCTGCCGGGGTTGGGGGAGCTGCCGGCGCAGGTGGCCGCGCCCGCACCGGACGGCAGCGAGCGCCCGTTCTCGGTGTACCTGCACGTGCCCTACTGCCGGGTGCGTTGCGGCTACTGCGACTTCAACACCTACACGAACCTGACCATGGGGCAGGGCGCCTCGGCCGAGGACTTCGTGGGAACCCTCGCCGGCGAGCTGCGCGCCGCCCGCCGCGCCATGGACGAGGCGGGCCTACCGGTGCGCGCCGTGCAGACCGTCTTCGTGGGCGGAGGAACCCCCACCATGCTGCCCGCCGCCGATCTGGTGAGCATGCTGGATCTGGTGCGCGAGTGCTTCGGGCTCGCAGCAGACGCGGAGGTGACCACGGAGGCCAACCCGGACTCCGTGGACGAGGCCGGCCTGGCGGCCCTGGCCGAAGGCGGCTTCACCCGCGTCTCCTTCGGGATGCAGTCGGCCGTGCCCCACGTGCTGAAGGTCCTGGAGCGCACCCATGAGCCTGCCCGGGTGCCCCGCGTGGTGGAGTGGGCGCGGCGAACCGGGCTGAGCACCTCCCTCGACCTCATCTACGGGGCGCCGGGGGAGTCCCTGGAGGACTGGCAGCGCTCCCTGGAGGCGGTGACCCGCATCGGCCCGGACCACGTGAGCGCCTACGCCCTGGTCATCGAGGAGGGCACCAGGATGTGGGGGCAGGTCCGCCGCGGGGAGCTGCCGATGCCCGAGGACGACGACGAGGCCACCAAGTACGAGATGGCCGACGCCGCCCTGGGACAGGCCGGCTACGAGTGCTACGAGATCTCCAACTGGGCTCGGCCCGGCGCCGAGTGCCGTCACAACCAGGCCTACTGGCTGGACTGGGACTGGTGGGGAGCCGGGCCCGGAGCCCACTCCCATCTGGGGGACGTGCGCCTGTGGAACACCAAGCACCCGGTCGCCTGGGCCGGGCAGATCGCCACCGGTCACCTGCCCGTGGCCGGACACGAGGTCATTGACGCCGAATCCCGCGAGCTGGAGCGGATCATGCTGGGCATCCGGCTGCGTGAGGGCGTCGCGTTGGCGAGCCTCGGATCCGGGCCGGACTGCCCGTCAGCAGACCGGCCTGACGTGGCTGGAGCCACCCCGTCGCACCTGGTACCCGTCGTGGCCGGTCTCGTCGGCGATGGACTCCTCGACGCCGGCGCCACCCTGCGGGGCCGCGCGGTCCTCACCCTGCGCGGCCGCCTCATGGCAGACACCGTCACCCGCGCCCTGACCCAGTGAGCCTGCAAGGCGGTGACTGCTGGAGGCAGGGAGGCGAGAGCGTCCTGTGCTGCTGGCCGCAGAGAGGTCTACCTCGCGAAGCGACTCTTTGCGAGAGAATCCGCGTATTGCAGGGTGCTTCTCCCCATCGCGCTGAGCGGGCGAAACAGTAGGCTGACGGCAGGCCAATAGCTGGGTGGAATCGAAGGGGGACGGTGATGACGATGACACCTGAGGCGCAGATCCTTCTCAGGGTGCCGGCGAACCATCTCGACCGTCCCGCTTCTGCGTTGGAGCGGTTCATCTCGCTGCCCGCCATTCTCACTGGCGCGCGGGGGCGCGTGGCTCGTGGAGGGCATCTGCTGGTCACCACCACGGAGGTCATCTTCGAGCCACATTCCATGAATCTCAACAATGACCGAAGTCGGCTACGTATCCCTATTGCTGAAATCCTCGCTGTACGCCCCAAGGTCGTCATTCTCCACGTCACCGTCGTTATCTCAACCGCACGGGGAGGCGATCTGGAGTTCGTGACGTGGAGCAGGAAGAAGATCATTGCGGCGATCCAACAGGCGCGGGCCGCTCAAGGCCTGCCCCTGCTGATGGGGGCGCCGCTCGGCTAGAGTGAGGCCGACGTCGCTCAACGCCGTCGTCGAGAACGATCCTTCCCCTCCCAAGGACCTCCGTGCCCCTGAGCCCCACCGCCTCCGACCCGTATGGCGCGGACGAGCGCCCCGCCCTCATCCTGGCCAACCTCGGCACGCCAGCGGCCCCCACGGCCAGGGCCGTCCGGCCCTTCCTACGGGAGTTCCTCTCCGACCGCCGGATCGTTGAGATGCACCCCCTCCTGTGGAGGCCGGTCCTGGAAGGCATCATCCTGCGGGTGCGCCCTCGCGCATCGGCGGCGAAGTACGCCACCATCTGGCGCCCCGGCGAGGAGACCAGCCGCTCGGGCTCTCCGCTCATGCACTACAGCGAGCGCCAGGGCGAGCTGCTCCAAGAAGAGCTCGGCGAATCGGTCCAGGTCCGTGTCGCCATGCGCTACGGGCAGCCGGCCCTGCGCCGCGTCATGGGTGAGCTCATGGAGGCCGGCTGCCGCAGGATCGCCCTCATCCCGCTCTACCCGCAGTACGCGGCCTCCTCGGCCGGCACCGTCGTCGATGAGGCCGCCCGCTTCGTCCTGGCCTCCCGCGACCAGCCCGAGCTGCGCACCATCCGCTCCTTCGAGACGGCGCCCGCCTACATCGAGGCCCTCGCCACCGCCCTGGAGCAGCACTGGCAGGTCCACGGCCGCCCCGACCCGGCCGCCGGCGAGCGCCTCCTGCTGTCCTTCCACTCCATCCCCCAGGCCATGCACGACGCCGGAGACCCCTACCGCTCCGAGTGCGAGCGCACCGCCCAGCTCCTCTCGCGGCGACTCGACCTTCCCGACGGCCTCGCCCAGCTCACCTTCCAGTCCGTCTTCGGGCCCGCCGCCTGGATCGGGCCGGCCACCATCGACACCGTCGGCGAGCTCGGCCGCGCCGGCTGCCCCCGCCTCGACGTCATCTGCCCCGGCTTCGTCTCGGACTGCCTGGAGACTCTCGAGGAGATCAACCAGCTCAACCGCGAGACCTTCACCACTGCCGGGGGCGGCAGCTTCCACTACATCCCCTGGGGCAACGACTCCGACGGCGCCATCGCCGCCCTGGCTCAGCAGGCCAGAAAGGTGCTGGCCGGCTGGATCTGAGCCCGGCGCGGCCCCGTGGCCGCAGCAGGCCGGAAAGTCAGTCTCAGCACGAGAGACCACAGGCCCTCACCGGGGAAACTGATGCCCGGGACGGTATGGTGACGCGGACAGTCCCGATTCTGTGAGGAAGTTGCCGTGCATCTTGAGTGGTGGTCCGTCCTGCCCTTCGCGGGCATGCTCGCCTGCATCGCCGTCCTGCCGCTGATCCCGGCCACGGCCCACTGGTGGGAGAAGCACTCCAGCCAGCTGATCGTCGCCGTGGGCCTGGGGGTGCCGGTGGCCGCCTGGATGTGGGTCGCCCTGGGCTGGACTTCCGTCTTCGCCGCCGTGGTGGAGTACGTCCAGTTCATCTGCCTGCTGCTGGCCCTGTTCGTCGTCTCCGGAGGCATCTTCCTCAAGGGTGACATCCGGGCCACGCCCCGCAACAACACGATCTTCCTGGCCATCGGCGGAGCCATCGCCTCCTTCGTGGGCACCACCGGCGCCGCCATGCTCCTCATCCGGCCCCTGCTGGCCACCAACAAGGAGCGCCACTACCGGGTGCACACGGTGCTGTACACGATCTTCATCGTGGCCAACTGCGGCGGCCTCCTCACGCCCCTGGGCGACCCGCCCCTGTTCCTGGGCTTCCTGCGCGGGGTGCCCTTCACCTGGACCTTCAACCTCCTGCGCGAGTACCTCTTCGTCAACGTCATGCTGCTGGTGAGCTACTACGCCCTGGACTCCTACTACTACTCCCAGGAGCCCGCCAAGGCCGTGCACGACGACGACACCGAGATCGAGCCCCTGGGCCTCAAGGGCTCGCTCAACTTCGTCTTCTTCGCCGTCATCATCGCCGCCGTCGCCTTCGCCCCCTCCGTTGACGCTCACGCCATCGAGGAGGGGCACGCCGCCCTGGGCGACTGGATCCCCGTGCGCGAGTTCATCATGCTGGGCTCCGCTGCCGGCTCCTACTTCCTGGGCAGCCGGGAGGTCCGCTTCAAGGACAACCAGTTCACCTGGGGGCCCATCGCCGAGGTCGCCATCCTGTTCATCGGCATCTTCCTCACCATGATCCCGGCCCTGCACTACCTCGACGAGGTCGCCGGCTCGCTGCCGCTCAACGAGGTCACCTTCTTCATCTTCACCGGCGGGCTCTCCTCCGTCCTGGACAACGCCCCCACCTACGCGACCTTCTTCGAGATGGCGGGCAAGGTCCCCCACCCCGGCGGCGCCGACGTGGCCGGGGTCCCCGAGCTCTACCTCGTGTCCATCTCGTTGGGGGCCGTCCTGTGCGGTGCCATCACCTACATCGGCAACGGCCCGAACTTCATGGTCAAGTCCGTCGCCGAGTCCGACGGCGTCGAGATGCCGAGCTTCGGTGGCTACGTGGGGCGCTCCATGAAGCACCTGGTGCCGATCATCGCCGCCATGGTCCTGCTCTTCATCGCCCCGGGCCTCCTGTGGAAGGTCCTGGGCGGGGTGCTCACCGTGGGGCTCCTGGGCCGCGACGCCCTTCTGCTGTCCCAGTCCCGCCGCCTGGCCCTGGCCGACCAGGCCGAGGATGCTGAGGGCTGAAGCGCCTGTCGGACTGGAGGGGGACCGGCGCCTGTTGTGAGAGCCGGATGAAGTCTCCGCCTGTTCGTACCTTATGTTGCGCGTTCGTACCCTCTACCCCTCGAACGTGCGCCGTAAGGTACGACCGCGACGTCGGTGTCCACTTCTACGTCCATGGCCCTATGAGGTCCCCTGAGAGGGGTGAGCTGAGGACCCAGGCTCGTCAGTGCGTTCCCGGGGCGGTGACGAAGTCGATGAGCTCCTCCATCCGCCCCAGCAGGCTCGGCTCGAGGTCCTTGTAGGAGCGCACCGTCGCCAGAATGCGCTGCCAGCCCCGGGCGACGTCGGCCTGAGTGGCGTGCGGCCAGCCCAAGGCCTCCAGGGTGCCGTGCTTGATGTCGGTGCCCCGCGGGATGTCCGGCCAGCGCTCCAGACCCACCCGGGCCGGCTTGACCGCCTGCCACACGTCCACGTACGGGTGCCCCAGGACCAGCACGTTCTCCCCACCGGGCATCTCGGTCACCCGCTGGGCGATCCGTGACTCCTTGGAACCGGCCACCAGGTGGTCCACGAGGACACCGGCTCGCCGCTCCGGGGCCGGACCGAACTCGGCCATGACCTCCTCAAGGTTGTCGACGCCGTCGAGCATGAGGACGACGACGCCCTCGTGGCGCAGGTCGTCACCCCAGACCTTCTCCACCAGCTCGGCGTCGTGCTTGCCCTCCACCCAGATCCGCGAAGCGCGCGCCACCTTGGCCCGCTCGCCCTCGACCGCGTAGGAGCCCGAGGCCGTCAGCCGTCTTCCGGCGGCGCTCACCGCTCCGGTGGGCTTGCGCTTGCGCGCCACGGGTGGGTCCAGGATCACCGGGCGGCCCTCGATCCAGAAGCCCGGCCCCAGGGCGAAGCCGCGGCGCACGCCGTGGCGGTCCTCCAGGACCACGACGTGCTGACCGCCGGACTTCTCCACCGCCACCGCGGCGCCGACGAAGCCGGTCTGGCGGTCCTCGACCACCAGTCCCGGCCTCACCGGCACGTGCACCGACTCCGGACGTATGGCGCCGGGCCCCGTGCGGTGGGGGTTCACCGACAGCACGTCCCCACCGTAGCGGTCGCTGGATGAGGGCCTGCGGGCAGCGGGTGTGCTCGCAGCCGCCCCACCGCGCGAGCGTGAACCGGCCGGGGCGCCCTGCGCCTGCTGCTTCTGCTCCGCCTCGGCGCGAGCCCTCAGGGCGGCGCGGCGGGCGGCGGTCGATCCGGGAACGGGGGAGCGGTACGGGGCGGGCGTGTTCACCCTCGGCACGGTAGGGGAAACTCACGGTCCGCCGGCGGTGGACCCGCCGGGCCACAGCGTAGGATGGCACTCACGTGGGGTGAGTGCTAATCGCTGGCCGCACCCCACCGGTGTGCGGGCGGCCTGTCGCCTGACGCCGGCACTGATCGCGTCTCGGCACTGATGAGGGGAGGAGGACCCGTGGCCAACGACCGACGTCTCAAGGTCCTGTCCGCCATCGTCACCGACTACGTGCGCACGCGCGAGCCCGTGGGGTCCAAGGCCCTCGTGGAGCGCTACCGGCTGGGCGTGTCCCCGGCCACCATCCGCAACGACATGGCGGCCCTGGAGGACGAGGGCTACATCCACCAGCCGCACACCTCGGCCGGACGCGTCCCCACCCAGAAGGGCTACCGGCTCTTCGTCGACGAGGTCGCCCGCATCAAGCCCCTCTCGGCGCCCGAACGGGCCGCCATCACCGCGCTCCTGTCCGGGGCGGTCGACCTGGAGCAGGTTGTGGCCCGCACCGTGCGGGCCCTGGCCCAGCTGACCGGCCAGCTCGCCGTCGTCGAGTACCCCAGCCTGCGGTACGCCGCCCTCCAGCACCTCGAGCTCGTGGCCCTGGGGCCCGAGCGGGTCCTGCTGGTCATCATCACCGACACCGGCCGCGTCGACCAGCGCACCGTGACCCTCAGGTCCCGGGGCGCCCTGAGCGCGCGCCATGACGGGAGCTTCGACATCGCCGACGTCGTCGACCCCCTCGTCCTGGAGCGCCTGCGCACCCGCCTCAACGGCGCCCTCGTAGGCCGCCGCGCCGCCGACGTCGCCCCGATCCTGGCCGCCCTGGCCGAGCAGGCGCCCGCTGACGAGCGGTTCCTGCTCGAGGCCGTCTGTGACGAGCTCATCGCCGCCCTGCGCCCCGACGCGGAGGAGCGGCTCGTCGTCGCCGGGACCGCGAACCTGGCCCGCTCCACCCCTGACTTCTCCTCCCTGGGTCCGCTCCTGGACGCCGTCGAGGAGCAGGTGGTGCTGCTGCGCCTGTTCACCGCCGCTGACGACGCCCCGGCCGGCGAGAACCGGATGCGCGTGAGCATCGGCTCGGAGAACAAGGACGACGCCCTGGCCGAGGCCTCCGTCGTCACCACTACCTACGGGCCGGGAACCGGTGAGGCCGTCGCCCACCTCGGGGTCATCGGTCCCACCCGCATGGACTACCCGGCCACCATGACCGCTGTCCGGGCCGTGGCCCGCTACCTGTCCCGGTTCCTGTCCCCACCGGAGACGTGAGAACCGGCTTGCCCGGCCCGCCCCAAGCGGTCCGGCCGGGCACGTCCCCAGACATCCACCGCAGAAGTCGTAGCCGTAAAGGAAGAACGCAGTGAGCAACTACTACGAGGTCCTCGGCGTCAGCCGCGACGCCAGCCCCGAGGAGATCAAAAAGGCCTACCGCAAGAAGGCCCGCCAGCTGCACCCCGACGTCGCCGGCCCCGGCCATGAGGACGAGTTCAAGGAGGTCTCCTCCGCCTACGAGGTCCTCTCCGACCCCGACAAGCGCCAGATGTACGACCTGGGCGGGGAGGACGCCGTGCGAGGCGGCGGCGGATTCGGCGGTGGCTTCGCCGGCGCCGACTTCGGTGACCTGGGCGGCATCTTCCAGTCCTTCTTCGGTGGGGGAGCGGCCAGCCGCGGGCCGGCCTCCCGGGCCCGGCGCGGTCAGGACGCCCTCGTGGCCGTGGACGTGGAGCTCTCCGACGTCGCCTTCGGGGCGACCCGGTCGGTCCCCATCGACACCTACGTCACCTGCACCGCCTGTGACGGATCGTGCTGCGCCCCGGGCACCGAGCCGGTCACCTGCTCCCAGTGCAACGGGGTCGGCAACGTCCAGCGCATGACCCGCACCCTGCTGGGACAGGTGATGACCTCCTCGCCCTGCCCTGGCTGCCAGGGCTACGGCACCGTCATCGTCACCCCCTGCAAGGACTGCTCGGGTGAGGGCCGCACCCGGGTGCGCCAGGACCTGGAGGTCTCCATCCCCGCCGGGGTGTCCACCGGGACCCGGATCCGCATGTCGGGGCGAGGTGAGGCCGGCCCGGCCGGCGGCCCCAACGGGGACCTCTACCTGGAGATCCACGAGAAGCCGCACGAGTTCCTCGAGCGCGACGGCGACGACCTCTACACCGAGCTGCGCGTGCCCATGACCGCGGCCGCCCTGGGCGCCGTCTTCCCGCTGCAGACCCTCGACGGCGAGCAGAACGTCACCGTCAAGGCCGGCAGCCAGCCCGGCGATGAGGTCGTCCTCGACGGCCTGGGTGTGGGGCGCCTGCGCCGCAAGGGCCGTGGGGACCTGCACGTGTCCATTGTCGTGGAGACCCCCACGCGCCTGGACGACCGTCAGCGCGAGCTGCTGGCCGAGCTGGCCCGCCTGCGCGGGGAGGACGACGTCGAGCCCGTGCGCGACTCCAGCGTCATGGGCAAGCTCAAGGAGCGCTTCTCCGGGCGCTGAGCAGGCGACCCGCAGCTAAGCGGTCTGAGGCGCCTCGGGCCAGTAGTGGGAGTCGGGTGTGGCCCGGGCCCCGAAGATCGCCTGGCCCACCCGCACGCAGGTGGAGCCGCCCTCGATGGCGGCCTCGAAGTCCCCGCTCATCCCCATGGACAGCAGTCCGTCGCCGACGGTGCCTGCCTGGAGGGCGTTGTCGCGCAGCCGGCGCATGATGCTGAAGCACTCGCGCACGCGCGCCGCGTCGTCGGTGTTGGCGGCCAGGGTCATGAGCCCGCGCACCCGCAGCGAGGAGTAGGCCGGTAGCGCCGCGAGGAAGCCTGCGACGTCGTCGGGTTCCAGGCCGAACTTGCTGGGCTCGCCTGAGGAGTTGACCTGCACGTAGACGTCCAGGCCGCGGCCGGCTGCCTGGAGGCGCCGGTCGAGGGCCTCGGCCAGGCGCAGGGAGTCCAGGGCCTGGAACTCGTCGGCGAAGGCGGCCACGTTCTTGGCCTTGTTCGTCTGCAGGTGGCCGATGACTGACCAGGAGATGCCCAGGTCCGCCAGGTTCTCGCTCTTGCGCTGGGCCTCCTGCACCTTGTTCTCACCCATCTGGGTGATGCCCGCGGCGAAGGCGGTGCGCAGGCGCTCCTCGGGGACGGTCTTGGAGACCGGCAGCAGACGGATGTCGGCGGCGTCGCGGCCGGCGCGCTTCGCGGCGGCGTCAATCCGGGCGCGGATGGCGGCCAGGTTGCGGCGGAAGTCCTCTACCGTGACGGCGGTGGTGTAGGCGGGGGATGGGGACGACTGAGGGGTGTGGGCGGCTGAAGGCTCGGTCATGGTCACTGACGCTAGCACTGCCGGCGGACACCGGTTGGATGCGGCCCGTAGGCTGGGGGCGTGACCGCACCCGTTTTCCTCTTCACGCCCGAGACCATTGAGCCCGCCGACGCCGTTGCCTCGGCCGCGTTCGGCACCGTCCTCATGCTCACCGGACCTGAGGCCCGCCATGCCGTGACCGTCAAGCGCCTGCGTGCCCAGGAGCGCGTGGACATCGTTGACGGCGCGGGCCTGCGCCTGGTGTGCGAGGTGACCGGGGCCGGCGTCGGCGGCGCCAAGGACCGCCTGGCCGTGCGGGTCCTGGAGCGTGTTGAGGAGCCCGAGCCCTCGCTGCGGCTGACCCTCGTTCAGGCCCTGGCGAAGGGCGGGCGCGACGAGCAGGCCGTGGAGACCGCCACCGAGGTCGGGGTGGGGCTGGTGTTGCCCTGGCAGTCCGAGCGTTGCGTGTCGGTGTGGCAGGGCGCCAAGCAGGCCAAGGGACGCCAGCGCTGGCAGGCCACCGCACTCCAGGCAGCCAAGCAGGCCCGGCGGGCCCGCGTCCCCGAGGTCGAGGAGGTGCGGGACACCCGCAGGCTGGCCGACTGGGTGGGGCAGACGGTTCGCGGCGGGGGAGTGGTGCTGGTCCTGCACGAGGAGGCCAGTACCCCGATCAGCACCGCGATGGAGTCGGTGCGCCTGCCCGGGCCGGGAGAGGCGCCGCTGGCGCTGGCCGTCGTCGTGGGGCCCGAGGGCGGTATCAGCCCCGAGGAGACGGCGGCCCTGGAGGTGGCCGGAGCGACGACGGTGCGACTGGGCCCCCACGTCATGCGCACCGCCTCAGCCGGCCCCGTCGCCCTGGCCGTCCTCGCCCACGCCAGCGGCCTGTGGGAGTGAGACGCGCGAGTGCGTTGCTCGAGTCCTGACCAGGGAATGGAATGAGCCGCCTTCACAAGAGTATGACTGTCGTACATACTGTGAGTATGAATAGCATGACGACGATCAAGGTGGAGCGCAGCACAAGGGACGGCTTGCGGGCCCTGGCGTCAGAGCGCGGGGTGACCATGGATGCCGCGCTCAAAGAGCTGCTGGAAGAGGCGGCCCGTGAGCGGCGCTTCGCTGAGGTGCGGCGTGCAATGGAGGCTCACCCGCCGGACGAGACCTATCTCAAGGAGCTCCGTGAGTGGGAGTCGGAAGCATGGAGCTAGCAGTCCCGGTTGATGCGGGCGAGGTGTGGTGGGCACTTCCCGATCCTGCTGTCGGGCGAGAGCAGTCCGGGCGCCGTCCGGTTCTCATTGTGTCCAATGAACGATTCCATCGAACGGTGACGACGCTTGTCGTTGTAGTTCCTGTGACAACGAAGGATCGGGGCTGGCCGAATCACGTGGAGCTCAATGCGGGAGCAGGGATGGAGCAGCGGTCGTTTGCCATGACCGAACAGGTTCGCACAATCTCACGTCAGCGCCTCACCAAGAAGATCGGAGTCGTGGAGGGAACTGTCCTTCGGAACGTGCGTGAATGGCTGGTCGACTACATCAGATAGCGCGTGCTGAGAGGCCTCAGGAACATCGAAGATGGCGGTACCTGCCTGCGTGCGGAGGGTCGCGCGGCGGTCGGGAGGCGTCGCGCGGCTGCTTCCCAATGGGGCGGCTTGCGGGCATGCTCTGACTATGAGCGAGACGAGTGAGCGATGAGTCCGCGGGGGCGGCGGCCCGCGGGGAGTCCGGATACGCGCGAGGCCATCCTGGCGGCGGCCCGCGCCGCCTTCGCCCGCGACGGCTACCAGACCTCCCTGCGTGGCATCGCGCGCGACGCCGGCGTCGACCCGGCCCTGGTCCACCACTACTTCCCGGACCGCGCCACGCTCTTCGCCAAGGCCGTCATCGAGTCGACAGCCGGGGTGGATGCCAATCTCATGCATCGAGCCGCAGGTATTACTGAGCTCGAGCCCGAGCAGCTGGGGGAGGGGATCGTGCGCGCCTTCATCGGCCTGTGGGACGAGGCGGGCGCGGACCGCTTCACCGCGGTCATCCACGCCGCACTCGGACAGGGCGGTGACGTCGCGCCCTTCCGTGACTTCATCGCCACAGGGATCCTCTCGCCGATCGTCACCCACTTCTGCCCCGACCGCCCCCAGCTGCGCGCCCAGCTCATCGCCAGCCAGATCATCGGTCTCGGCCTGGCCCGCTGGGTCGCCCGCATGGACCACATCGCCGGCCTCGACGCCGAAGCTCTGGTTGCGCTCGTCGGCCCCACCATCCAGCGCTACGCCTTCGACGACCTGCCCGACGTCGTCGATCCCGCCTGAGGTCACCTGAAACCATCCCTGGACAGGGGGTCGCCGTCAACCTATATTCATCACATGATGAAAAGCGATGAAGGAGACGCGCCCCGGGAGTCGGGGGCAAGCAACCAATCGCACGACTCCAGTCGAGACATCACGTCCTCAACCGCCTCGGCGCAGCCGGCCGTCACCGCGACGGACCTGCGCGTGACCCGCGGGCGCAAGGAGATCCTCCACGGCCTGGACCTGAACCTGGCGCCCGGCACCATCACCGGCCTGCTCGGCCCCTCCGGCTGCGGCAAGACCACCCTCATGCGCGCGATCGTCGGCGTCCAGCGCTACCGCGGACAGATCGAGGTCCTCGGGCACGTCCCCGGAGCCGCCGCCGTGCGTGGGCGGGTCGGCTACGTCACCCAGGACCAGGCCGTCTACAGAGACCTGACCGCCCGCCAGAACCTGCGCTACTTCGCCTCCCTGGCCGGCAGCCGGGCCCGCGACCTGGACGAGGTCCTCGACGTCGTCGGGCTCAATGCTCTGGCCGACCGGCCCGTGTCCACCTACTCCGGCGGCGAGGCCGGGCGAGTGAGCCTGGCCTGCGCGCTCGTGGCCGACCCCGACCTGCTCGTCATGGACGAGCCCACCGTCGGCCTGGACCCCGTCACCCGAGAGGAGCTGTGGACCACCTTCCACGCCCTGGCCGAGCGCGGCGCCACCCTCCTGGTCTCCAGTCACGTCATGGACGAGGCCTTCCGCTGCGACCAGGTCCTCCTCATGCGCCAGGGACGCATCCTGGCCACCACCACTGCCACGGACCTCCTGGCCAGCACCGGGGCGGACACGGTCGACGCCGCCTTCCTGGCCGTTATCGCCGACTCTGAGAGCCGACCCGAGCAGAAAGGAGGGCAGCGCTGATGCACCTGCGCACCTACCTGGCCACCACCCGCCGCATCCTCACCCAGCTGCGCGCCGACCGGCGCACGGTCGGTCTCATCGTGATCGTGCCCTCCGCGCTGCTGACCCTGCTGTACTTCGTCTACCGCGACTATCCCGGCGCGGACCTGATCTTCAACCACATCGCCGTCTCCATGATGGCGATCCTGCCGACGACGGTCATGTTCCTGGTCACCAGCGTCGCCATGCTGCGCGAACGCGTGAGCGGCACCCTGGAGCGACTGTGGACCACCCCGATCCACCGAGCCGACCTCCTGTTCGGCTACGCCACCGCCTTCGCGCTGACCGCCGTCATCCAGTCCCTCATCCTGTGCGCCGTGGCCGCCTGGGGCCTGGACGTGGACATCTCCGCCTCCTGGGGCTGGGTGGTGCTCACCGCGCTGATCGACGCCTTCGTCGGGGTGTCCCTGGGGCTGCTGGTCTCAGCCTTCGCGCGCACCGAGTTCCAGGCCGTCCAGTTCATGCCGGTGGTCATCGCACCCCAACTGTTCCTGTGCGGGCTCCTGGTCAGCCGCGACCAGCTGCCGCGCGCCCTGGAGGTGGTCGGTGACGCCCTGCCCATGAGCTGGGCGGTCGACGCCGTCACCGAGCTCACGACGGCCAGCGAGCCCTCCGACGATTTCTTCCGATACCTGTCCTACCTGGTCTGCTTCGGCCTGGTGGTCCTGGGGGTGGCGGCCTACACCGTGCCGCGCAAGACCCGCTAGGTCGGGAGGAGCCAGCAACGGCGGGCGCAAGGGAGAGGACCTTTGCGCCCGCCGCGCGGTAGCGCCTGGCCGGGTTAGGGTTACCTTATGTGGATCGTCTTCGCCTGCGGCTCAGCGCTTTTTGCCGGCATCACCGCCGTCCTGGCCAAGGAGGGGATCCGCACCACGGACTCGACCGTGGCGACGGCGCTGCGCACTATCGTGGTGCTGGCGGGCGCCTGGGGCATGGTGCTCATCGTCGGCTCGCAGGTAGAGCTGACCCACCTCGACGCCCGCAGCACCGGGCTGCTGGTGCTCTCGGGGCTCGCGACCGGGGCCTCCTGGCTGTGCTACTTCAAGGCGCTCCAGCTCGGCAGCGTTAGCAAGGTAGTCCCGATTGACAAGCTGAGCACGGTGCTGACGGTGCTGCTGGCCCTCATGTTCCTGGGGGAGAGGGTGAGCCTCATCGGTGCGCTCGGGGTTGTGCTTATTGCGGCCGGGACGCTGTTGATGCTCGACGCCGATGACCTGCGTGGCCTGCCTCGGGCCGTGCGCGACGGAGGGGGCTGGCTGCTCTACGCGCTCGGCTCAGCCTTCTTCGCCGCGCTCACTGCGATCCTCGGTAAGGCCGGCATCACCGGGGTGGAGTCCAATCTCGGTACCGCGATCCGCACCGGGGTGGTGCTGGTGATGGCCTGGGTGATGGTGGCCGTCACCGGCAAACTCCGAGAGGTCCGTAGTATTCCCCGTGGGGAACGCGGCTTCGTCCTGGCCTCCGGGGCAGCGACCTGTGCGTCCTGGCTCTGCTACTACCGAGCACTGCAGGACGGCCCCGCCAGCGTGGTTGTCCCCATCGATAAGTTGAGCGTCCTGGTCACCGTCCTCTTCTCCGCCCTCGTTCTGCGGGAGTCTGTCAGTAGGCGGTACTTTGCGGGTCTGGCGCTGCTGGTCAGCGGAACATTCGCAGTATTGTCTATTTAAATATCCGCAAAAAGGTCTCACACTTGTGGCAATAGCCAAGGCAACGTCTACAGGAGGTCGATTTAAAACGTGAACTTGTCTTCAGTAAGCACCCCCAACAGATGCGGCTACTGAGGTATGCACTGCCTGCAGGGGCGGGAAAGAATAGTCTATCGAACTATCCAGACTCATTCATGTAACCTAGAAATATTCGCGGTCGAAAGCAAGTCAATGCCGCAGGAAAGGTAGAACAGTAGCTGTGTGGCTGCTGGGCAGCATCAACTACTAGACTTACTTCACAAGTCTCGGTACTGTTACATAGAATGATATAGGAGCGAGATTGCGAGAGGATATATAGTTGAAGCGTAAAGCACGACAAGTATGAGGCAGGCCGACCTAAGATCCGCCAAGACAGAAAAGAATGCACTCTCATTGCAAGAAGTGGAGCCGTCATGAGTGACTCAATACAACGAGCTAATGCTGAGAATTATGGCAACGAAATAGCAAGGCTGAGAGTCCGTTTAAACAGACGCACCGCTTCAGCCTCAAGTTCCGCGCTAACCGTCGAAACGGAATGTTCCCAAAAGGACTTTACGGAATTGTGTGTTGCGAGTCTATCAGAATCGCGTGTTCAAATTTCCATGAACGTGGACGCAATGAACGCTCGACGGCTGGACATTGCGACTATACAATTACAAAGAAATGACATGAAAACGCTGTTTCTCATCATCCTCAACTCTTCAGATGACGGAAAATACTCGGGCGAAATACTCGTGACAAGCCGAGATAAAATTGTTGAAGCGACAGCACTAGAAAACCGTAAGTTTAGGCGAATTAACCAACTTGATGACAATATCGCCAATACGCTACAAACGAGTGTTGCGTGCTCATCCACAAATTGTAGACGAGCCTGGGTCGATGCAGCTCGTAGTTTACAACCAGGCAGCGTGTTACGAGAAGCCGTACGTAAAGGACTTTCGTAGATGACACTTGATAGGTATATTCGCTTTGCAATAATATGTGCCGTGGTGATTTGCATTACATCTTGCGGCAGAGTGTACGTAGATAGTATCGCAAATAAAGCTACTCATCAAGTGTCAAGACCGCCAAAGGTCTCAGTAAAACTCCGCGATCTATTGAATGCTGAAGTCCCGGCATTATGCGATCATCCCTCCGGAAAGCTATCGAATGGTGTTCTAGGAGATCCTTCAAGTAATACAGGAAAAGTTCAACTAAGGAAAGATGTAATCGATGCAATCAACGCGAATAAAACTACCCCAGGACTAGACGTAGGTACCGACGAAAACGTGGCAATCGCAGCGGTAGTCGCGTGTGATAAAGGTGGAGTCGATTGGCCGAATATAGTGGTATTTTGGGACAAATCTATGAGTTTGATATCTTGGTTCGATCTTAGACATACTACTGGCTATCGCGGGAAAGTTGATTCCCTTTCATTGGATGGAAACGAAGTTGATGTCAAATGGTCTTTTGCAGGGGATCAGGATCCGATGTGTTGTGCAACATACTCTGCTCAGGCAAAAGTTCACGTTACGAGACATACTCCTTCAAAACCAACCGCTGTCACTGTGGAGAGAGGCGAGACAGCAGTTAAAAAAGTGATAGATACATTCCAGATAAGTAGCTCTTCTCCTTCCTCTCCCAAAATTCCTACGCAGGTTGAGAATGCTATAATCGGAGTTAAGAATCAAGGAGTATCGTTCAAGACGGCGGAGGTCGAATGTGGAGGCGGCAGTCTTGATGGAGGAACATTTAAAGGACGCAGCCTCCCTAAGCTTGGCACACCAGTTACTTGCTGGGCGCCATTAAGCAACAGCGATCTTATGATATTTGGACTTGAAAGAATGGGCTGGAACAATTATCGAATTGTTTCAGCATACGTTAGTTGAGGAAGTCGTAATGGATGAGCAACTCGAAGTTAAAATCATCGATCTGATCCGGACAGTCGACCAAAATTGGCTTTCTGCAATTTCGCAATGCGTAGCCACGCAAGATTATGACCGACTGGAATTTATGCTATCATCTAGCTCAAAAGACTACCTAGCATTGATAGATGGAGCAAATGATTCTTGCGACAACGACGAATTTACTGAGCTGATTAATGAGCAGGCCTCAGCTGTCAGAGCTGTTGCCAGTATAGCGCGTGCCATTCTTGAACCAAGATCCCGCACTAAGCTAGTTCATGTTGCTCTTAGTAAGTTTGCAAAAAATGGGTTGGTGTCAGTTGGAAACACGGACAGCAGCGAGCACGAAGCATCAGGCGCTAGTTCGTCGATAGTTGCGATCGAACGTATCCTCCGAAATGCAAATTGTGAGTCTTCCGGTTTCGTCTATTTGTTAGCTAGGTATCTGGTAGGCGAATTTCCTAGTCCGGAAAGATATAGGGCTGAAGTATCTGGTCTAGTTAAAATTAAGCATGCGGAGTGTGATAGCGAGCCAGGTCTCGGCGTTTCGATAAAGCTCGAATGCCTTAAGGATGGTCCAACCGGACTTCACCCAGATCCCCGATTGATGACTTTTCTCAAATGCAACGAGACCTTTGTTTCAGCTTTGGGCGAAGTTTGGGACAATTCTGAGTTATCCAAATCTGACGCATGTGTGGTGTGGTCTTTGACTGATGGTAGTATGACTTTGTCGAAAATTGATGGGCCCTCACTGGGCCTCGCTTTTGCCGTCGCTCTCGACGACATACAGGCTCAGATAAATAAAGTAGTCCGTTTCAAGAAGGTGAGCACTAAATGCGCATTCACCGGTGAAGTGGTCAAAAATGAAGTCAAGAAAGTGGACTACTACCGAGAGAAGATTCAAGCAGCAGTCGACAATCGTTGGTACACAGTAGTGGTTCCGTTTGAATCGAAGAATGAGATCGATAAAATTAGAACAGAGTTCCACTCGCTGCTAAAAGTTCGTTATGCAAAAGATGTCAACGATGCAATCCGAAATGCGAGAAAGTGGAACGATAAGTTAATCCGACGGGTTGCCACGTGTATGGTTGCATTTCTTGTTTTCAGTGGGATTGGTTATTATGCGTGGATGAAAGATGACCAAGCAAAATTGCTAAAAATCCGTAGCGTTTCTGCTCAGTTAATCAATCGTTCGGAGAGTGCACTTGAAACTAATCCACGGTTGGCGGCGTTGTCAGCTTTGGCAAGTTATCGTCTTGAACCTTCTGTGGAATCGGCCGATGCTTTGCGTCAAGTATCAGACAAGTACGCATCGGTGGTAGGTACGACTAAAGCGAGTGAGGGGTCAATTGTAAAGGTTACTCACGCGGCGAAGTACATCGTCGGATCTGACGTCAACGGAAGAGTTTCGGTTTGCAGAGACGACACGGAGTGCGTTAGCTCAATTGATTTAAGTAGAGAATTGAGTTACCTGGAAGGCTCAATTGACGGTCAACTTGTTGTCGCCGTCGCCAACAATTCCGCAATCTTTTTATCGTTGTCAGAGAGCGGCAAAATCACGGAACGTTCGCGGGTTGACATTACTAGGCGTGTTGATGGCGCCGACATAGAGTTGGCGTCAGTGATTGTGGATTCTGACAATGACGTTCGTTTTATGTATCGCGACGGTGTCGTCGATCGATATGACACTTCTGCGAAAAGGCGTGATTCAATCAACTTGAACACTTTGGCAGATCTCAATGTTTCTGAAAATATTGAGTATACTAGTGCAGATCTGTATCTTGGTGGTTTACTGACCAGCGAACGATGTGAAGACGATTGTTTTATGGTTGGAGATTCATCGGGACGAATCTATTTATATGATGGACACAGTGAATCGCTTAGTTCGGTGGGCAAGTTGCCATTTGAGAACGCAAGCATCAAAGCGTTAGCTTGTGATGATCAAAGTGTATTGATTGCGACTGATTTGGGTGTCGAAATAATGGATCAGGAGAGTAGGGTGATGAGCTCGTTGAATTTAGGACAGTCTCAAACTCTTCACGTACACGATGTTAAGATAAGTATGCGTGGGCAGATCGCTGTGTTGACGGGTGGCGTACTCAATGCAACCACAGCGTCCTATTTTTCAGAGCGACATAAGGAATCGCCTGCTCAGATTATTTCTGCAGCGTCAATTGGTGTGGGCGGCAATATGATAGGCATGGTTGTGGGTACGTCTGATGGTCGGCTAGTTGGGTTGAATGATTATAGTAATGAAACGGTTGCGACGAAAATGGTGGCAACGACCGCGTTGACAGCGACGAGAGATAAAGGATTTGTTCAGACTGTCGGATATGACCCTATGAAAATTACGGGTTTGCGGTTTGTTACGCTTGATGATTCGCCAGCTGGATACAAGGTCACCCAATCCATTCAAGGGTCAGGCGATATGGGTAAAGTAGGTGCATATGTTAATGACATTGATGTCAACGGGAGGTACGTTGCGGCTAGTGGGCTGACTGCCGACAATAAAGCCGGTTCCATAGTCGTATGGGATTCCGTTTCAGGTAAAGTTGTTTCTGAATTCCGCTTCGGGGGTACGGTGAAGAACCGGGAACCCATCATTTCCGGTGTGCAGTTACTTGGTGATACCGGCCTTGTCGCTGGCATTGATGTTTCTACCTCGAGTCTTGTGGTGTTCGCGATAGGTGGGGACGGTAACCCTGTTGCTGTTCGGAAGTTAGGGAACGACGTACTCGGAATTGCATACTCCGCAGAACAGTCTTCAATATTTATATTGAACTCTGACGAGTCAAAGCCTGACGGATCTCAGAATGAGATGCTTTCCATTGACGCTGCGTCGGGTTTAACCAAATGGAAGATGAATGTAGGTAAGACGGAAAGAATGGCAGTTAACTCTAGTTCTGACGAGATCGTCGGTGTCGATGGTGATGTCATTTCTGTATATTCGGCAACTGATCATTCACTTCGACGGCAAGGGAAACTTCCTGAATCTATAATTCGTAACGGGGGTGATGTAGCGTGGAGTCCAGATGGTTCTAAAATTGCGTATACGGGAAGTAGTGGCGCGATCACAGTGGTTGATAGCGTTAAGTTTACTCAGGCTGCGCCATCAATCAAAGTGGAGAATGGTAAGGAGGTTGCTTCATTTGTTTGGCGTTCGGACTCAAGTGCGATTGCTGTTGGTACCATTAAGCAAGACTCCTCAGGATTTCGTTCTGGTGATGACACGTACGTTTTTCGTGTTGATGCGACAGGGTGGTCAAAACGCATGTGTGAAATTGCTGGCCAAGGTTTCAGTTCAGGGGAGTGGGACAAATATGTTGGAGATGTAATGCCTTATGATCCATTATGTGCAATTTGAGTCGTGCGGTCTGCGTTATTCTGGCTCTTCGCGTTTGAGGGTGTGGTAGCCGGAGCCTATTGAAGTGTATAGGTGGGGTGGGTGCGTCGTTGCTTGGGTAGGGGTCGAGGTCTCCCGATGATGGGAGCTGCTACACAACCGTCATGAGAGACCTCGACGTGCCTGAGACTACCTTCGCCTGCCCTGATCTGACGACCTTCCTGGGCCTGGACGCCCTGGGACTGACCGCGGTGGGCCAGCGCCTCACAGCCAAGCGCGCGGTGATCGAGTGCCGTACGCCGATCGGGTTTGAGGACCCGTTCTGCAAGGCCTGCGGCGCCCAGGGGCAGGCTCGTGGGACAGTGGCCCGGCGCCTGGCCCACGTGCCGGTGGGGTAGCGGCCCACGCAGCTGGTGGTACGCCTGCGGCGCTTCGCCTGCACCCACTGCCGCCGGGTGTGGAGACAGGACACCTCGGCCCTGGCTCAGCCACGGGCGCGGCTGACCCACGCGGCGGTCGAGTGGGGGCTGCGGGCCCTTGCCCTGGAGTGCATGTCGGTCTCCCGGGTGGCAGCCGCCCTGGGGATCTCCTGGCACACCGCCAACAACGCGATCCTGACAAGCGCTCAGGCCACACCGTTAGACGATCCCCACCGCTTCGATGGCTTGGAGGTCCTCGGCGTCGACGAGCACGTGAGGCGCCACACCAGGCGGGGCGACCGGTACGTCACCGTCATGATCGACCTGACTCCCGTACGCGACCGCAGTGGTCCGGCCCGGCTGCTGGATATGGTCCCGGGCCGGTCCAAGAAGGCCATACAAGACCTGGCTCGCCGCTCGGGGTGAGTCCTGGCGTGAGCGGGTTGAGGTGGTAGCCACGGGGCGGCTTCACCGGGTCCCGAGAGTGCCGCCAGCGAGGAGCTGCCCAAGGCCCGGGCGGTGATGGATCCCTTTCATGTCGTGTTCCTGGCGGCCAGCAAGCTCGACCAGTGCCGCCGCCGGATCCAGCGGGCGATCACAGGGCGGCGGGGCCGAGCGGGTGACCGGCTCTACCGGGCCCGGCGCACCCTGCTGACCGGAGCCGGCCTGCTCACCAATGCCCAGGCCGAGCGTCTCGAAGCCCTGTTCGCTGATGATCGCCACGCTGCGGTCCAGGCCGCCTGGGGTGTCTACCAGCGCTTCATCCAGGCCTACCGCACCGAGGACCCGGGCCTGGGAAAGCACCTGATGCAACAGCTCATCGACTCCCTGGAACAGGCCATCCCAGACGGGCTTGAGGAGATCCAGACACTGGCCAGGACCCTGACCAGCCGCAGCCAGGACATTCTGGCCTACTTCGACCGCCCCCGTACCTCCAACGGCCCCACGCCAGGCCATCAACGGACGCCTGGAGCACCTACGCGGCATCGCCCTGGGATTCCGCAACCTCACGCACTACACCATCCGCAGCCTCATCCACACCGGACGCCTCAAAGACCACCTGACAACAACCACCTAAACCAGCCGATAAGTCCCACCTACAACACCCTCAAACACGAAAATCCAGTTTACATCGTCGCTCGTGAAATGCTCTTGAAGGCAGGCGAAGTCTCACTTATTCGAGGCATCGAACATTTGAACGACTGATATATAACAGATTGGTTGCGGAACATGGGTGCAGACCTCAGCATCACTTGACATTCCTTTATACTCAGCCACACTAAAGCGACTTAGGAGGTAGCATCATGCCAGCCAATGTCGAAACATACAGCGAGGACGGTCGATGGAAGAATCGCATCCTAGGCAATAAGCGGGCTAGCAACACATTCGACACCAAGGCTGAGGCACAAGCCAAGGGACGTGAAATGGCCCAAAAGCTCCGTAGCGAGCACATCATCAAGAAGCGAGACGGCACCATTGGTGAGCGCAACTCCTATGGCAATGACCCTTACCCACCGAAGGGCTAACTGAAGACTGCCCTCACCAAAGTACGACAGTAGCTCTGCGATAAAGCGGGCACATCCTCCTTGGTCAAGGAGGATGTGCCCGCTCTCTCTCGTGGGTTCGAGACGATGAGTCACAAGTTGATGACGCGGCACAGGGGGTCTGTTACTGATAGCCTCCACCAACAAAAGGCCTCCGAGTCATAGGTGTGAACTTCGTATTTGAGGCGGTGATTTTTGGCGCGTCGGTTAATAGTTCGCCAGATTAGCACCGGGAGCGATAGTAAAGTGGCGATGGTGCGAAGGTGAAGGTGCCCAGCACTATGCTTGCGAAGGCGTCCGCTTCGGCAGGAACGCCGAAGCTTCCGACGTCTCAGCTCGCTGCTTATTCAAACTAGATTAGGAGAAACAGCCATGGCCAACCAGGAACCGCTCTACCGCGCCATCATCCCCGAAGGAACGCACCTCGCACACTCGAACAACACCGAAGGTGCCTTCCGAGGTGCCGTTCTTGACGATGAAACCAACCAGGTAAGCGGGCAGGCTGAGCTGGTTGAAGTTGATCGTGATGAGGATGATGAATCGAGTGAGTTCTCTGATTTGAGCACTGCAGTTGCAATGTTGGCGGTTGCGGGAGTATCCATCGCAGGCACTATTGTTGTCTCAGCGGTTGCGCCCAAGATTAAGGTTTGGTGGGGTGACACGGCCCGCCCATCCTTAAAGGCAAAGCTCGGATCGCTGCTCAATCAGAAGACTCAAGAGGAGCAGACGGAGATTGGTGCGGCGATCGATAGTACGGCGTTGGCGAAAATTGCATCCGTCGATGCATCGACTGAGCTATCCACCGCGATGGCTGATCCGGATCATGTCATGAGTAGCGAGGAAGCACAGCAGAGGCTTGCTACGCTTCTGCTTGCTGCGGCCGTTGCGGCCCATGAGCTTCGTACGCTCAAGAATGCGTCGATTGCTGGTGATTCCGAACGCCAGCAAATTCAAGAACTGCTCGACAAATTCGCCGATGAATCAGTGGTCAGTCTTGCGAACAGGGTGTTTGACTCTAATGCTGGGCTAGCTGTGGTAATGGATGCAGCCTTGCAGAGGGTTCTTGGCCAAAGTGGGCTGAATGACGGAGCGTATCTGCCACTGCAACATGACCAGTTCCACGAGCTGCTGCAGCTGTCGTAGGAGACACAGCTACTCACTCATCCCACCCACCAACTCCTCCACCTGCATGTCCAGCGCCGTTGCCAGGGCGATGAGCGTGCGCAAGCGCGGGTTCATCGGGGTGCCGGGGCGGGACTCGCCCTTCTCGAACTTTTGGTAGGTGTAGGTGGAGATGCCGGCGGCGTGGGCCAGGGATTCCTGGCTCAGGCCCTTAGCGATGCGGGCGCGCTGCAGCCGCAGACCCAGCTGGCGGGCGATGGGCCACCACTGCTCGTCTTGGCTGGTGGAGGAGGAGTCGCGCACGGCACCAGCGTCGAGCGGCTACCGACTTGGCACCACCATACATGTATGGCAATCTAGGGATGTCAGCCGAGATGGAGGGAGGTGAGCAGCATGGGTGGCTGCTGAATGTAGGCCCCGTACAGCGGGGGGTCTATCCGATCGTGGTCGCACCTGTGGGCCACGCGGCGTCCGTCAAGCGGCCTGCGCTGGGCGGGCGTCGTCATTGCCAGCGCTGACCGATGACTTGGCTATGCCGGTGCGCTGGCCGGCTGCCGTTCGCTCAGAAGCGTTGGCTTGCGGCTGCGCATCGGCTGCTTGGTCGAGCGGGGCCACTTGCTCATTGTGGAGCGTCCAGGCGAAGACAAGCCCTGCCCTGGGGAAGAGCCAGCCGTCGTAGCGATAGCGCACGACTGCTGACTGCGGTTCCTCAGAGACGCGCCCACCATCACCACGCGACGCGAAGTCCATCAGGCGGACTCGCTCGATAGCGTCGGCGTCGTAGGACAGCTCCACGTCCAGGCCCTTGGTCGGGCGATCGATGTTGAGATGGAAGACATGGCCGTTGCGTGGCACCAGTGAACGGAACCGGAAGGCGATGACGACCGGCTGGTCGTCTGTGATGACCTCAGTGCCCAGGTCAACGACATAGATCTGCCCTGCATCCTCCACCTGGCGCGTGAACGGCACCGACGTGCCGTTGACGGTGAACTGCTCCAGGGCGAAGACCTCTGGATCGGAGACGGCCAGACCGGGCACGGGCCGGCGGTACCACACGCTTGTCTCTCCACGCTCGGCCACTAGCTGGTCGTAGCGCTCGCGGTCGGAGACGACGGCGAACTTGCGGAAGCGGTGCCGCGGCGTGACGGTGTACTCCCAGCGGACACGTAAGTCGAAGAACGGGGTAGGAGCAGTGCTCCTACCCCTTGGTATACCAAGGGTCGCATCGACACGGGCATCGTACCAGCCCTCCTCGGCAGCCATGGCTTGGTGGCGGATGTCGGCATAGACCTCACGACCAAAGGCTGGGTCGCCGAAGCGCAGACCCAGGCTGGTGCGAGCCAGATCATCCAGCAGTTCGGGCGTGGCTATACGCGCAACATCTTGACGGTCGAAGCGAAAGGCCTCGATGACGGCATCGCGCAGGGCCGGTGCTTCCTCACGGATTGTCTGGCGGAAGCGCTCCGCCACCGCTCGCTCCTGATCCCGCCGGAAGGTGTACTCAAAGAACGTCGACAGCAGCCCCGCACCAAACAGCGTCCCACCGAGCTCTCCCAGCGGCAGGGCATGCAGCCACTGCCAACTTCCCAGCTGTAGTGGAGACAGCCAGGCATTGAGCATCATAAGGAGGATGCCCGCCAGAGTGAAGGAAACGGCCAGGAGAGTGGCTTTGAGGCGACGGAGGCGGTGGTGGAGGGGTGGATCTATGTTGGGCATTACTTTAATAATTCTATCATTAAGTAACTATACCTGAAAGATTGACGCCAGAACAGAGCCCAATCACATGTCACCCAATATGATTTTACTGTATACTTTAGGTGGGTCATTAAATTGAACACCCACCCCACCTGTATTACCGTAAGTTGGAAAGACATGGACGATAGCGAACTCAACCAGTACTCAAAGAGTGATATCGCACGGATTGCCGATGTCATTAATGTCGTTGCCGCCGAAGCGAATCAGCCGTGGGTGATTCTTCAGAAACTCGGAGAACGAGCTCATGCTGAACCAGACTTCGAAGACAATCCAGGGCTTCCATACGCTGAGACCGCGCTTGCCTACAGTTTTGTTGAGGACAAGAAGAATCCTGGGGCCGTGGTGCTTGGCGTAAGTCTATCCGGCGCAAGCGATGAGTGGCCGCTAGCATTTAAAGATGTTTCCTCAATCGAAAAACAAGTGTGGTGCGAAATTGCAGAACAGTGCACACATCATCTAGCGAAGGCACACATGCTGGATGTAGCACTATCATGTGGCGCAATCCGTGGGCGCGACGCCGCTAAGGAGATCGCTGAGCTCTATCTCACCGTTGCTCAAGATGTCAACATAGAAATATACTATCGAGGCGGCTGCCTACGTCGTTGTTGGAGTATTGCTCGTTCATATGGCTTGCATACATTAGAAGCGCAGGCAAGGAGTGCGTCCTACCAGATGGCGCAACTTTTGTTCAAACTACCTGAAATCCCTACAGGAATCCTGCTGCAGCCGTTTGAAATAACTACTGTTAATCCGCGCTATGGCGATTTTAGCGACCCTAGTCGGCAAGAAGTGCGAGATCTGCTGAAGCAGATTCGCTTCCGATCGGCAACTAACGTGTCGACCCTTGAAGGTGTATCCGAATTGCTTGTCAGAGTGGCGAGTACAGATTCTGAGCGCGACAAGGCACGCCGCTCGCTGATAGAGAGCTACCTTGCTTTAGGTGAAAGTGCGAAAGGGATGATCGCTTCCTCATATTTTGAGGAAGCGGCCGGGACAGCCAGCAAGTATGGATTCACCGATTTAAGAGATCGCGCAGTGCAGTTGTTGCAGGCCGTACCGTATGAAGAACTCGGCATGCAAACACTTCCAATTGAGTTACGACTCCCCTGTTATGTCATTGATGCAACACTGGCTCGCTATAGACATGCGCGAGACGTGCTTTCCGCGCTTGACATCTGGCTAGCTGGCACATGCCCCACCGGATCTTACGAAAGTAACATCAACTTTGCCAAGGAAAGAATGGGTGGCTCTATTCTTGCTGCGATAACCAGAACAACGTTCAATGGGAATATGCCAGTAAGTACAAGTGCAGGCGCAGAAAGCGCGGTTGTCGAAGCGACTGAGCAACAGGAACGGATCAACGCCGGAATTTATGGGCAGACGCTTGCACATGAGCTTAAGGCGATTAAGCATCAATACGGTGTCGTCACGCCCACACAAATTACAGCTCATCTGGTACAGACCTATCGATGTGACTCGCAACTTGCTCTTGCGCTGGAGCACGCCATCGTTAGTTTCTGGGACGAGCGCTACACCGACGCTGGACGTGCTGCTTTTCCTCTCGTCGAAGCAGGAGCTCGAGGCGTTCTGCTATTGCTTGGTGACCCACTGTATCGGATCCAAACAGGAAACGCTGGAGGGCACTTCCCGTCACTCGAAAAGTACGCCGAGAAACTTGAGCAGCATAACTTCGATATCGATTGGCTTCGGTGCATCCGCAATCCTGTCGCCAAGTGGCGCAATGCTCTCGCTCATGGTCATCGGCTTGAACTAGCAGACTATGAGGCGGCCGTGCTGCTGCGTACCGCTGCGCTGCTCGTTGTCTTGACGTCGAGTAACTCTTCCGAAAAAGACAAAGAGGAAATTGAGACGAACCTCCGCGACCCAATACGCTGGGCGGCCAACCAAGCCGAACTTATACAAAAGTGGGAGCAAGTATGGGCACCAGTATGGGAGCACAAAATTGACACAACTGATCTAAAGGAGTCACGATGACAGAACACAATGAACTTGATGACCACGAACGCAAGCAGATCCGGGATCGACTCAAGCAAGAGCGGATGATCGAATCCGCCTTCACGAACGGCGATGGCCCATGGACGATTGTGTATGACGACTGGCACCTCGACAACGGCGACAACTGCAGTCGATACATGGCGTTCGCACAACCACAGATGCGAAATAAGATCCTCTCGCACGGCGGTTGGGATTTTTCGAAAGGAGATGGATTTCCTGGATTTGCGATGACCGGAGAAGAAACAAAGTATGCGAAGGGGGATAAACTACCCGAGTTTGAGCCTCTCGTAATTTACCGGCACTATTACGGTGTCGTTCCTGACGAGTTGCATATTTCAGAAGAGTTCAGGCTCCTGATGAACCTGTGGCAGGATCCGAAGTCTGGTGACTACTTTGAGATCAAAGATGATGGTTCGAAAGATCCTGCCATCCGGTTCCAAGACAAGCGAATCGAAGTACGGACGCCGCTGTTGAAGCGCTATATGGCGGCGCGACAACTCGATACCGTGCTATTCATCGACACGAGGGTGTCCGTTGAATATGCTGGCGATGTCGCGGATTTTTCGGATCTCAAGTTTGAGGGACGAATTGGCAATGAGCTCCTGTATCTCTCGCGAAGTGTTGGCAGGTTACCGATTAGTGATGCACGTGTTGGCTCATTGGTGTTCGCCAAGCGCATCCTTCCGGCCCCTCCCCAGGAAACCTGTGGAATCTGGCCCTGGGACGAGGATGATGCTGCGGACTACCCAGAGTTCATCATTGGCGAAGACGAGTACGGCAAGCCAGTCAATTACACGTGCGATCCAGATTGTCTTGCCAACTACTTCGGCAAAAATCCAGACGCACCTCATTACCTCACGCCAGTGTTCTTCAAACCGGAGGTGCTCCAGCGATACTATGACGATTCCGACCTATACACAGTGAGTGATGGGCATTTGTCCTGCGCTTCCATGTGGGGCGTTAAGATCGACAATGGCAACCCAAATTGCGTCGTCGTGTTTCTTGGCGATATCGGTCGCGATATTCCTGCAGGCCACCGGACACACTGGCTCTCATACAACGTGTCACCAACACAACGCATGAGCGACGTAGGCGTGCGCCGGGCTTTTTTCGGTCAGTTCGCAGACAGTGAGAACCCAGAACACCGCTTCAAACTGGCGTACGACCAATTGCAGAGCTCATGGGAAGAGCACTGGGGATGGCGGCTCCATCGCAAAGCAGAAGGGCCGGACGCTGGCGTGCTTCAGCGCCTGCGTATCCCCGTCAATGACACCGATGCAGAACTTCGCACGCAGTCGATAAACCTCGCACTTGTCTTAGTAGATTATCTCAACGAGAAAAAGTTGGCGTCGTACCTTTCGGACACGAAGAACGATAAAGGGATCGCTAAACTCAGAAAATTCCTCGAGGTTCAGTCATACCAACATACCGAACGCGACGTCCGTCTTCTGCAAAGAATCCAGAGGATGCGTTCCCGCATTGCGGCACACTCATCAGGCAGCAGTGGACAGGCCTATCTCGAGGAAGAGCTCGGAAAGGACACGCCTCAGGAGTACATCGCACGCCTCATGACCGAAGCAACACAAATGCTGGACGACCTCAGAGTGTTTGCGGAGAAGCGGCCCTTGCAAGATTCAGACTCATAACCATCGAAGTTGTCTTTGGGAGATGGTGACGTCGGTGGCCTTCTCATAGGCATGGGGGGGGTGCCTGTTGCCGTATGACACTTCATCCGGCCAGTGGCGAAGGCTGTCAGCGCTGCATATGGCCCTGGGCGTTCTTCGACGATGGAGGCACCGCGCTCACCACCGCTGCCGTCACTCCTCGCGAGCAGGCGCTAAGTGGCGCCCGATGGTCATGCCACTGAAGCCCAGCCGCTTGGCGATCTCAGCGATGGTCAAGCCTTGCTGGCGGAGGAGGATCGCCTGGGCACGGTCTTCGTCGGTGAAGCGGCGGTGGCGTTCCAGCCCTGCCTGCCCGCGCAGCCGGTAGACCGTCGAGCGGTTGACGCCCGTCTGCCGGACGATCTCCTTGACAGGGACGCCGGCGCGGTACAGGTCAATCACCTGCTGACGCTGCTCGGGTGTGAGCGGCCGGAACTTCGTCTGCTTGATGCGGCCAACCACGCGCGGCGACCGTGGCGCTGTGTCGGGCGCATCACTCTCACCGTTCGGCCGCTCCCCCACGCTGCTGTCCGGTGCGGTGCATCGTCGTTGCAAGGGCTCACCTTCTGGCTCTGCCGCATCTGCCCCGTGAGACGGCCTGGACTCGTCCGCATCGCCCACCGCGCCATCCAACCCGTCAGTAGCCGGCAGATGCGCTACATTGGGGCCGGTACACACCTGGCCGCCCTCACCGGCGGCCAGCTTCCTTCGGAAGTCCAGCAGCACCATCAGGTTGTTAGGGTCAATGGTGCGGAGTTGTACTGTCGCCCCTTTTGCTCAAATATTGGGGCTCATCTCGCCTCCGTGGTGGAATCGGTAGACACCGCGACCTTAAAAGTCGCTGCCTACGGGCGTGCGGGTTCGAGTCCCGCCGGAGGCACCACAGCATCGCTATACAAACCCTCACCTCCGGTTCGCGAAACGTCGCCGTTCCCTCTCGGAACCTTTGCCCTCCCGCTACCGGAAGGGGGACAATGGTCCTGTTCTGCCCCCGCGTCAAGGAGTCGTCATGAAGATCGCCGCCCGGGCCACAGCCGCTCAGCCCTTCTATGCGATGAGCATCGGCGAACGCGCCGGAATCCTCCAGGCGGAGGGTCACTCGATCGCCAAGCTCAGCCTGGGTGAGCCCGACTTCGGCGCTCCTCCCGCGGTTCGCGAGGAGATGTGCCGCATCATGGACGGCCGGCCACTGCCCTACTCTCCCGCCCTGGGCCTGCTCGCACTGCGTGAAGCCATTGCGGGTTTCTACCGGGACAGGCACGGCGTCGAGGTCGATCCCGCTCGGATCGTCGTCACCACCGGTGCGTCGTCGGCACTCCTGCTGGTGGCCGCCGCCACCACGCAGGCCGGTGACGACGTCGTCATCGCTGATCCGTCCTACCCCTGCAACCGGCAGCTGGTGGAGACCTACGGCGGCCGGATCGTTCTGGCCCCCACCAGTCCTGCCAGCCGATACCAGATGGACCGGGCCGCAGCCGAGGCGGCATGGACTCCCCAGACGAGCGCGGTGATGCTGGCGACCCCGTCCAACCCCACAGGCACATCCATCCCCTTCGAGGAGCTGGCATCGATCTGCGAGCTGGCGCGCGAACGCAGCGCCTGGCGGATCGTCGACGAGATCTACCTGGGCCTGGCTGATCCAGGCGAGGATGGCAGGCCTGCGCGCACCGTCCTGGAAGCCGATCCTGATGCGATCGTCATCAACTCCTTCTCCAAGTACTTCGGGATGACGGGATGGCGCCTGGGCTGGGCGATTCTTCCCGAGGAGCTGTTAGCCCCCGCCGAGAACCTGGCGGTGAACTACTTCCTGTGCGCCTCGACGCCTATTCAGCAGGCCGCGCTGGCGGCCTTCTCCCCCGAATCCATCTCCGTGTGCGAGCAGCGCCGCCAAGAGCTCCTCGCCCGCAGGAGCATCGTTCTCGATGGTTTGGAACGCATCGGCCTCCCGGTCCCGGTCCTGCCCGACGGCGCCTTCTACGTCTACTTCAACGTCTCCTCCACAGGGCTCGATGCCCAGACCTTCTGTCACCGCGCCCTGGAGGAGGCGCATGTGGCCCTCACTCCGGGACAGGACTTCTCCACGACCACGGCCAGCTCCCATGTGCGACTGTCCTACGCCGCCTCCCGCGACGAGCTGCACGAGGGAATGAAGCGCCTCGAGGCTTTCATCAACAACCTGTAAATAAACAGGCATTCAACTCAATAATCTGGTGTCGAGCCATGTGCATCAATGTGGCACTCACCTGTTCACATGTTGCACAATTCTCGTCATGTCCGTGCAGACCCTGCTTCTCTCCGCCGCGCTGGCGGTTTTTGGAGTGATCGCCACCATCGAGATCTCCAAAACAATCCATCAGAAAATACGCTTGCGCCGCGACAAGGCATCCTCCGCCCCGCACCGGGGCGAGGAGTCCACATGGAATGAGCTCACGGAGCACCATCGACCTGTCAGGGACTCCGCGCCCGATGAGTTCGCGGCCGGCCCACATGAGCGACTCCTGGCGATCTGCGCACCGTACTCCCTGTGCCGCCGCGACCCGTGGGACCGTCTCACCTGCTCTGATCTTGACGGCACGCGCACCATGCTCTCCCTCGATTGGGGAGTGTGTTCCCGCACCGACCTCCTCTCCCGGGTCCACTGGCTCATCACCTCCGGCCACCGCACCGGCTTCGAGGCGGAGCGCGCCCGCTGGGTCGACACCTCCCTGGCGGAGGCCGAGCGCCACGAGCTGCGAGAGTCTGCCGGGTCATCCTCAGACGCTGCCGAGACGCTGTGGCGCCTTGAGCGCATGCTCGACAACGATCGGGACATCCGCAACGTGGACTTCTCCGCCTGGGACCTGGTCCGTGCCGCCATGTTGACGCGCTGCGGATTCGCGTTGGGCTGGTTGACCGAGGAGGAGACCTGGGACACGCTCGCGATCCTGGATCGCGGGCTGCGGGAGCGTTATCGGAGCTGGACACAGGTGTCGGAGTCGTTCCGGTTGGCCCGCTGGTACTGGAACTCCACGAGCGGCAAGGACGAGCACTTCAACGACCTGCACGACCTCAACCGCTCGCTGGTTCTCCTCAGCCCCGACGGGCCGTGGGGGCTTATCGACTGGGACGTTGAGACTCCCTCGCCCTCATTCCTGATCCTCGACGACATCCTCGATGCCGGAGTGGCCGCACCATTGAGTGCGGGTGATCGGAAGCGCGCCACGCACTGGGAGCGATGGGTTGACGATCAGGTCATTGCCCGCGGGCAGCACCGCCCCCAGCACTTCGGCACCCACACCGACCAGCATCACCGGTTCGCCAAGCGCGCCTGAGGGTCGCGTCAACGGCGGCACAGCAACGACGCGCCGGGCGTCTCACCCGCCCCTCGTCAAGGCCATGGCTCGGCGAGGGCAGGCGAGCGGGGGTGGGCCGGTCCTATCCGTGCTTGCCCACCATCATCTCTACTGCTTTGGCGGCCCGACGACGGCGGGTCTCGGCGCGCTTCGCCTCACCGATCCAACGCAGGTACTCGTTGCGGTGCGATGAAGGCAGCGCTGCGAATATTCTCTCCGCCGCCTCGTTCTCCGACAGCGCCTCGGACAGCTCCACCGGGATGCCCACCTGCTCGTCACTCATTGCCTCTCCTCTGGCCGATTAACAAAACTATCGCACGGAAAAGGGAGGCAAGGTAGGGAGTTCGTAGTGGACCCGGCCGGACTCGAACCGACGACCGACGCGGTGTAAACGCGTTGCTCTACCAACTGAGCTACAGGTCCAGGTGCAGTCGCTCCCGGGAACACATTGCCCGAGATCCCAGCGCCTGCACACATAACTGACGGCGCGAGCCGCCTCAGCCGGAGACTTTACCGTCTCCGCCGGACGTGCCACCAATCATCTCGGCCGCTGAGTGCGCAGCATGCAGCATGCCGCGATGCCATTGGGTTCGTCTCAGCGCCCTCGGCTGGAGACCCTGATGCCACTCCAGTGCTGCCCCATGGAGGCGGCGGAGGTCGCATGCATGCCTGCCGTCTGGGCAGCTTCCTCCACCTCAGCGGCCGGGACGGCGCCGGTGGTGCGCGCCTTGGGCGTCAGCACCCAGATGAGCCCTGCACCGTCGAGGTTGGCCTGAGCGTCCACGAGGAGATCGGTGAGGTCGTCGACGTCGCCGTCGTCGTCGCGCCACCATACGATGGCCGAGTCGGCCACGTCCTCATAGTCCTCGTCCACCAGAGTGGTTCCGGTCTCCGCCTCGACGGCCTGCCGCAAGGTCTCGTCGACGTCGTCGTCGTAGCCGAACTCCTGAATGATGAGACCGGAGGCGAAGCCGAAAGCCCCACCCGCTGTACTCGCCACGTCCTTACACCGTCCTTCTGGGCCCAGCCCGTCTACCGCTCGCCCGCTGCTGGGCGATGGGTACTAGCCCACCGCACCCGGCACCAGCCGCGCAAGTGAACACGCACGTCAGGTTACCTTGGACTTTCCTTTGAAGGTCGGTTCCAGCGCGGCCGCGATCTCGAGGCTCCGTTGCCACTGCCCCGGGCACCGAAATCAACCCACTACTTTGTGAGCCACACCATACGTGAGGTAGGACTTTCCTCCCGTTGGGTGCAGCGTTCGCGCCGTTGCAGGTCGTAGATTAGGGCCGTCATCCACAGTGGCCTGACTTCAGGCGCACGCCGACGCCGCCTTCGGCGCCACGGCACGCAATGAGGCTCGGGCCGACCGCACAGACGCGAGGAAAGAGGATTCCGTGAGCCCCACCAGTGACTCCACGCCGCTCATTGACGGCCTCCTGACAAAGGTGACCGACAACGACCCAGAGGAGACCAAGGAGTGGCACGAGTCCCTCGATGCCCTCATCGCGGACAAGGGCGCCAAGCGTGCGCGCTACATCCTGCTGAGCATGCTGGCCCAGGCCCGGCAGAAGAACGTCACGGTCCCCACCGAGACGACGACGCCGTACATCAACACCATCGACGTCGCCAACGAGCCCTACTTCCCAGGTGACGAGAGCGCCGAGCGCACCTACCGGCGCTGGCTGCGCTGGAACGCCGCCGTCATGGTCACCCGCGCCCAGCGCCCCGGGGTCGGGGTCGGCGGACACATCTCCTCCTACGCCTCGACCGCGACCCTCTACGAGGTCGGCTTCAACCACTTCTTCCGCGGCAAGGACCACCCCGGCGGTGGCGACCACGTCTTCTTCCAGGGCCACGCCTCACCGGGAAACTACGCCCGCGCCTTCATCGAGGGCCGTCTCACCGAGGCCGACCTGGACGGCTTCCGCCAGGAGGAGTCGCGCCCGGCCGGTGGCCGCGGCCTGCCCTCCTACCCCCACCCGCGCCGCATGGAGGACTTCTGGGAGTACCCCACCGTCTCCATGGGTCTTGGCCCGTCCGAGGCGATCTACCAGGCCTGGTTCGACAAGTACCTCCAGGGCGCCGGCATCAAGGACACCTCTCAGCAGCACACCTGGGCCTTCCTGGGTGACGGCGAGATGGACGAGCCCGAGTCGCGCGGCATGCTGCAGCTGGCCGCCAACCAGCAGCTGGACAACCTCACCTTCGTCATCAACTGCAACCTCCAGCGCCTCGACGGCCCGGTGCGCGGAAACGGCAAGATCATCCAGGAGCTCGAGGCCTTCTTCAAGGGCGCGGGCTGGAACGTCATCAAGGTGATCTGGGGCCGTGGCTGGGACCAGCTCCTCGCCGCGGACAAGGACCACGCCCTCGAGCACCTCATGATGGAGACCCTCGACGGCGACTACCAGACCTTCAAGGCCAACGACGGCGCCTACATCCGTGAGCACTTCTTCGGCCGCGACCCCCGCACCGCCGAGCTCGTCAAGGACTGGACCGACGACGAGATCTGGGCCCTGCAGCGCGGCGGCAACGACTACCGCAAGATGTACGCCGCCTACAAGGCGGCCATGGAGCACAAGGGCCAGCCCACTGTCATCCTGGCGCACACGGTCAAGGGCTACCTCCTGGGCGGCCACTTCGCCGGCCGTAACGCCACCCACCAGATGAAGAAGCTGACGCTGGACGACCTCAAGGCCCTGCGCGACCGGCTCCACATCCCGATCACCGACGAGCAGCTCGAGGCCAACCCGAAGATGCCGCCGTACTACCGGCCGGCCGCCGACGACCCCTCGCTGCTCTACATGCTGGACCGGCGCCGCCAGCTCGGCGGCTTCATCCCCGAGCGCCGCGATGCCGGTGTCGAGCTCGAACTGCCTGGCGACAAGACCTACGACATCCTCAAGGGCGGCTCGGGTAAGCAGGAGGTCGCCTCCACGATGGCCTTCGTGCGTCTGCTCAAGGAGCTCATCAAGGACAAGGGCATCGGACGGCGCATCGTCCCGATCGTTCCCGACGAGTCGCGTACCTTCGGCCTGGAGTCCCTCTTCCCCACCAAGAAGATCTTCAACACCCAGGGTCAGAACTACACGCCGGTCGACGCCGACATGATGCTGTCCTACCGGGAGTCCGCCTCCGGTCAGCTCATGCACACGGGCATCAACGAGGCCGGTTCGGTCTCCCTGTTCCAGGTGGCCGGAACGAGCTACGCCACCCACGGCGAGCCCATGATCCCGGTCTACATCTTTTACTCGATGTTCGGCTTCCAGCGCACCGGCGACCAGTTCTGGGCCGCCGGCGACCAGCTGACCCGCGGCTTCATCATCGGGGCCACCGCCGGGCGCACCACCCTGACCGGTGAGGGCACCCAGCACATGGACGGCCACTCCCCCATGATCGCGGCCACCAATGACGCCGTCGTCAGCTACGACCCGGCCTACGCCTACGAGATCCGGCACATCGTGCGCGACGCCCTGGAGCGCTGGTACGGCCCGGACTCGGGTCGCAACCGCGACGTCATGTACTACCTGACCGTTTACAACGAGCCGATCCACCAGCCCGCGGAGCCCGACGGCGTCGACGTCGAGGGAATCCTGCGCGGTATTCACCGCATCAGCACGGCCCCTGACGGCGAGGGCCCCGAGGTCCAGCTCCTGGCCTCCGGCGTCGGGGTGCCCTGGATCGAGGAGGCTCGCCGTATCCTGGCCGAGGACTGGGGCGTGCGCGCCACCACCTGGTCCGTCACCAGCTGGAACGAGCTGCGGCGCCAGGCCCTGGAGGTGGAGAAGGTCAACTTCCTGGCCCCCGACACCGAGCGGCAGGTCCCCTACCTGACGCAGAAGCTCTCCGAGGCCACTGGTCCCTTCATCGCCACCAGCGACTACGACCACCTGGTCCCCGACCAGATCCGCGCCTGGGTGCCCGGCGACTACTACACGCTGGGCGCCGACGGCTTCGGATTCTCCGACACCCGGGCCGCCGCCAGGCGCCACTACCTCATTGACGCCCAGTCGGTGGTGGTGCGCGCCCTCCAGGCTCTGGTGGAGCAGGGACGCCTCGACCGCTCCGTCCTTGCCCAGGCCATTGCCCGCTATGACTTGACCAACGTCAACGCAGGCACCTCCGGCTCCCAGGGAGGGGAGTCCTGATCCGCCCCGTGCGGCTATAGTTGGACGCACTGACCAATTGTGGTGCCGGTGGAGCGCGGTCTTCCGTGTTCCACCGGCACCACCATGTCTGCCGAATGAGGTCCTCCCTTGTCCCGCTCCCAGCTCCTGCGCTCCACCGCCTTCATGGCCGCGTGCCTACTGTCCCTGTCCGGTTGCTCAGTCGGCTGGACCGGCGCCAGGGGGACGTCCTCGGCCCCGCCTGACCAGGCTCAGGACGCCGCCCCAGAGGCAGCGGAGGAGCCGACTGGGAAGCTGGAGGACACCAGCCCCATGGATCCGCTGGAGTACGGCAACTGCACATCCTCCGACATCCAGGAGTACGACGACGAGCTCACCGACAACGACGCGGAGGACACCCGTGCCCAGGCGGAGGCCCAGGTCACCAAGGTCATACCGGCCTCCGAGCAGGTCAGTGTCACCGCCAACGAGCTCTCCACCGATCAGGTGGTCAAGGTCTCGGCAGGCGCTCGAGACGTAACAATCACCGCACAAAGTCTCGTGGTCGTCATCGAAGGGGAGATCGAGTCACTGACCATCAACGGCTTCGACAACACGGTCTGGGTCGGCGCTTCCAATAAAGTCACGTTCGGCGCGAACGACGGTGACAGCCAGAATTACGTCTTCTGGCACTCCAGGCCTCCGCAGGCGAGGGTGGATCCGCAAGGCCTCAACATCATCGGCAAGGACGTTCACGCCCCGGTCGTCCGCTCCTGCCGTTCCTTCTCATGATGCCCTGCGGGATATAGAGCCGGAATCGGCCTTCCGAGGTCGGCGAGGCAGTGCAACAAGCCGCTGTCCGCCCGCCGGCCTTCGGAAGGCCGATTCCCCTTACTCCTCCGAGTCAGGCGCCGCGGACACAACCGGCGGAGTTGACGGATCGGATCCTGAGTAGACGTTCAAGTCGCGGAAATGGGGGCGCAGAAGGTTCTCAGGGCTGAGAATCTCATCAAGAACAGACTCCTCGAGCAGCCCCATCTCCAGAACCACCTCTCGCACGCTGCGTCCTGAACGGGCGCACTCACGGCCCACCAGGTCACCGTTGTGATGACCGATCACCGGGTTGAGGTAGGTAACGATTCCAATCGAGTCCAGCACATTGCGGCGACATACCTCCTCGTTGGCCTCGATCCCCACGACACACAGCTCCCGCAGGGTCGACATCCCGCGGGTGAGCAGATTGATCGACTCGAAAATCGCCTGGGCGATCACCGGTTCCATGACGTTGAGCTGAAGCTGTCCCGCCTCAGCGGCGAAGGTCAGCGCCACATCGTTACCCATGACCTTGAAGCAGACCTGGTTCACCACCTCGGGGATCACCGGATTGACCTTGGCCGGCATGATGGAGGATCCGGCCTGGCGTTCAGGCAACCTGATCTCCCCCAGCCCCGCACGAGGTCCGGAGGACAGCAGGCGCAGGTCGTTGCAGATCTTGGACAGCTTCACCGCCAGACGCTTGATCGCCGCGTGCATCGAGACGTAGGCACCCGTGTCACTCGTGGCTTCCAGCAGGTCATGCGCTCCTCGAATGTCCAGACCGGTGATCTCCCGCAGACGTCCGACAACAGTGCTCTGATAGTCCGGAGGCGTGTTGAGCCCCGTGCCGATCGCCGTGGCCCCGAGGTTCACCTCCAGAAGCAGGGCGGCATTGTTGTGAAGCCGGCTAACCTCCTCCTCCAGCAGAACGGCGAAGGCCTCGAACTCCTGCCCCAGGCTCATCGGAACAGCATCCTGAAGCTGAGTACGCCCCATCTTCAGAACATGGACGAGCTCGGTTCCCTTGGCTCGCATCGCCACGATGAGTCGCTCGAGCTCCTCGATGAGCGAACCGACGAGGGCGAACAGTCCCAAACGGAATCCAGTCGGGTAGGCGTCGTTCGTCGACTGGGACTTGTTGACATGATCGTTGGGATTGATGATGTCATAACGGCCCTTGGCATATCCCAGGTACTCCAGCGCGAGGTTGGCGATCACCTCATTGGTATTCATGTTGACGCTGGTCCCAGCACCCCCCTGGAACTGGTCGACCGGGAACTGATCGAGGCAGCGCTCGGCAACCAGCACCTGGTCACACGCCCACACAATCGCACCAGCGACCTCCGGGTCAAGAGCCCCCAGATCACTGTTCGCTAACGCCGACGCCTTCTTCACCTGCACCATGCCGCGAACAAAGGCCTCTTCGTCGCCAACCACCGATCCAGAGATCTGGAAGTTCTCCATCGCACGTAGCGTGTGGATTCCCCAATAGGCTTCTAATGGAACTTCCCGTGCACCAAGAAGATCTTCCTCTGTGCGGGTTGCCTTCGTCATCCTGAGCCTCCGAGTTGTCTAGCTAGGCACCTGCTTGCGCACATCCATGCTGACATACGACGCGCACGTTCAGGTCATTGCAGATTCACATACCATGGCTTCCACAATGGTTACGCTATTGTAACCTGCCTAATCCGCTCCGCCTCGACGACACACCACCCTCGGTTATCCCCGTATTTTCAAGACAAACTCGTGTCGGATCACACGCCGCGCCAATCGAGAACCTACTGTCCTCAGGATATTACAGTCGGTAGCATCCACAGTATGGATGAGTTGAGCGCTCCGGGAGTGTCTGCACTGCGACAGGCGCAGGACACAATTATTGAACACTCACTGGACCGCATCAGTTCGGCCCACGATTTCTACCGAACCCTGCCGGAAGGATCGCGTGACCAGATCGCGGCGGTGGCCCGCCTGGGCGTCACCATGTTCGTCGACTCGGCGGAGAACCCCTCGACACCGCTGACCCCCTCGCAGATCTTCTCCGTGGCGCCTGCGGCCCTGACCGGCGTCATCACGCTGGAGCAGACCCTGGCTCTGGTGCGCACGGTCCTCGACGTTGTTGTTGACGAGGCCCCTCGAGCCGTGCCCGAGGAGGACCATGACACCGTCCGCATCCTCGTCCTGACCTTCGGACGTGACGTCGGCTTCGCCGCGGCCGAGGTGTACGCCCGGGCGGCTGAGGCCCGCGGCGCCTGGGACGCCCGGTTGGAGTCCGTAGCGGTCGACGCGATGCTTCATGACGCCCCCGAGGACGCCGCGACCCGGGCCGGAACTGCCGGTTGGAACGGAACCGGGCCGGTGGCGGCCATCGCCGCCAAGACCACTCTCGATGCGCTCGGCGTCTCCAGGTTGCGCCACGAGTGCCGCAACCTGGCCAGCGACTGTCTGGTATCCGTACGCGGCGACTCCGTCCTCATCGTCCTGGGCGACAGCCAGGCGGCTCACGCTGGGACGTCCAAGCACTCCGGCCGGGAGGCCACCCCTGAGCAGCTGGTGGACCAGGCGGCCATGCAGGTGGCCGGCGGCCTGGGCGGCTCGGCCGTCGTCGGCCCGGTGGTTCCAGGGATCTCGCACGCGGGTCGTTCACTGCGCTCGGCCCTGGCCGGCCTGCGCGCGCTGCCCGGCTGGGCCGAGGCTCCCAACCCGGTCCACGCCGACGATCTCCTTCCCGAGCGCCTTCTGGCCGGCGATGAGCTCGCCTGCGAGCAGATCCTCAACCTGGTGCACGCCCCCCTGCACGAGATGGGCGACCCCTTCGAGAGCACGGTGGCCACCTATCTGGCCCTGGGCGGCAGCCTGGAGGCCACTGCTCGGAACCTGTTCGTGCACGCCAACACGGTGCGATACCGCCTGGGCCGGGTCAGCGAGCAGGTCGGCTGGGACGCGACGAACGCCCGTGACGGCCTCATGCTGCACATGGCAATCATCGTGGGCCGACTCGCTGTCAGCCGAGAGGCCTGACGCGCCGCGCCATAATACGCACCCGCGTCCACTCCTTCACGACCGGACCCGTCCGTCACCCTCGGACGGGTCCGGTCGTGGCGCTATGACCGTGCCCCGGCCGCAAGCCGGCCCCTGTGGCGCATCGATGCAGGAGCACCCCTTCCCATCTGGGACAATGGTCTGACCTGCGGCGCAGCCGCCGGCGAAGCACAACCATCATCGAGTCACAGCGCCGTCACGGAACCTGGATGCTCCGTCACGGCACCAGAAGGAGCCACCATGGCTGAGCAGAGCAAGGACGACGTCCTGTCCGTCATCACCCAGATCGTCAGCGAGGAGTCCGGCGTCGCCGCCAAGGACATCACTCGGGAGACCACCTTCGCCCAGGACCTCGACGTCGACTCACTGGGGCTGCTGACCATCGCCACCCAGGTCGAGGAGCGTTTCGGCGTGGCCCTGGACGACTCTCTCATCCCGACCCTGCCCACTGTTGGAGCGCTGGTCGACCTGGTGACCTCCAAGAAGGCCTGACAACAGACATGAGCCCGGAAGCCGAGTGCCGCCCTGATGACGTCGTCGTCACCGGCCTGGGGACCGTCAATCCTCTGGGCGCAGACGTCGAGTCCACCTGGAGCGCCCTGTACGAGGGCACCTGTGCGATTCGTGCCCTTGAGCATGAGTGGGCCGAGCAGCATGACCTGCCCGTGCGGATCGGCGCCCCCCTGGCGGTCGATCCCGCCGAGATGCTCCCACCGCGCCAGCTGCGCCGCCTCGACCGCGCCAGTCAGTGCGCGCTGCTGGCCGCCCGCCAGGCCTGGGAGCAGGCGGGGGCCCCACAGGTCGCCTCACAGCGTCTGGCGGTATCCGTCTCCCCGGGTATGGGGCCGGTCCTGTCGGTCATGGAGGCCTGGGACACACTGAGGGACAAGGGGCCCCGGCGGGTTCTGCCGACGGCGGTCCCGGCGCTCATGCCCAACGCCCCGGCGGCCGCCGTCGGAATCGAGCTGGGGGCCCACGGCGGCATCCATGCTCCTGTCTCAGCCTGCGCGTCGGGAGCCGAGGCCATCGCCTACGGCGCGGATCTCATTGCTCTGGGGCGGGCCGACGTCGTCGTGGCCGGGGGGACGGATGCGGCCCTCCACCCGATGACCGTGGCCGCCTTCGCTGCCATGCGGGCCCTGTCGACGCGCAACGCCGACCCGCAGACCGCCTCACGCCCCTTCGCACCGGACCGCGACGGCTTCGTCCTGGGCGAGGGCGCCGGGCTCCTCGTCCTGGAGCGCGCCGCGCACGCCAAGGCCCGAGGAGCCCGGATCCTGGCCGTGCTGGCAGGCTCCGGGGTCACCGCCGACGCCTACGACGTCGCACGCCCGGAGCCATCGGGTGCGGAGCAGGAGCGAGCCCTGCGGCTGGCTCTGGAGCGCGCGGGGCTTGACCCCGGCTGTGTCGGGCACGTCAACGCTCACGCCACCTCGACGCCGGCCGGCGACGTCGTCGAGGCCGGTGTCCTGGCCAGGACGGTTCCGAACGCGGCGGTCAGCGCCACGAAGTCCGCCACCGGTCACCTCCTGGGTGGGGCCGGGGGGCTGGAGGCGGTACTGACCGTCATGGCGCTGCAGGCGCGCTGGGCCCCGCCCACGCTGCTGCCGGCCGGAGTGGATCCAGAGCTGGCCCAGCTCGGGCTGGACGTTGTTGGACCGCAGGGCCGGGACCTGCCCCAGCTGACGGCGGCAGCCAGCACCTCCTTCGGCTTCGGAGGGCACAACGTCGCCCTGGTCTTCACCGGCCAGTAGCCGTGCTCAGGCGGGAGCCGCCGTGAGACCTCGCCTGTGACCCACGGCGCTGGACCCGGCCGGTGCGGTCAGGCACAATATGCCGTGCATGCCGCGTACGTCATGACATGAGCCCGGTTGCGGGTCGAGACCGTTGGGGAAGGCGAATCTCGAAACCAACCAGGAGGCGATACTCATGATCGGTGCCTACACCCGCGGTGTACTTTTCGTACATTCAGCACCCCGGGCGCTCTGCCCCCACATCGAGTGGGCAGCGGCCGAGGTGCTCGGCTCGCGTGTCCACCTCGACTGGACCGAGCAGCCTGCGGCCCAGGGCATGATGCGGGCCGAGACCAGCTGGGTGGGGCCCGCTGGAACAGGAGCCAGCCTTGCCTCCGCCCTGCGCGGCTGGGCGAACCTGCGCTATGAGGTGACCGAGGAGGCGAGTGTCGGCACCGACGGCGGCCGCTGGTCCCACACCCCGGACCTGGGCATCTTCCACGCCCAGACGGATGTTCACGGCAACGTCGTCGTCCCCGAGGACCGGATCCGTGCCGCGCTCGTCTACGCGGCTGATCCTGACAGGATGCGCCGCGAGCTCGACCTGGCTCTGGGCCAGGCCTGGGACGACGAGCTCGAGCCCTTCCGCTACGCCGGAGCCGGCGCGCCCGTGCGCTGGCTGCACCGCGTCGGCTAGGAACGCCGAGCACAGGACGCCTCATCGCCTGCTGAAAACCGGGTGGGGCAACAGGCCTCGCGACCTGTTGCCCCACCCGGTTTGCGTCCTGGGGACGCTACAGTCCCTGTGCTCGCAGCTCCTTCATCGCCTTGGCCCGGTTCTTCCGGTCGAGACGGTCGAGGTAGAGGTGGCCCTCCAGGTGGTCGCACTCGTGCTGGATGCAACGAGCCATGAGCTCCTCCCCCTCGACGACGACCTCCTTGCCGTCCAGGTCCATTCCCTCAGCACGGGCGTACCAGGCCCGCTCCGTGGGGAACCACAGACCCGGCACTGACAGGCAGCCCTCGTCCCCGTCCTGGTACTCGTCCTTGGAGACCTCGACGATCTTGGGGTTGAGGATGTAGCCGATCTCGCCGTCGATGTTCCAGGAGAAGGCGCGCAGACCGATCCCGATCTGATTGGCGGCCAGGCCGGCCCGGCCGTCCTCATCGACCGTCTCGAGCAGGTCCTCAACCAGGGCCTTGACGGAGTCGTCGATGTCAGTGATCCAGTCGCACTCGGTGCGCAGGATCGGGTCGCCGATGATGCGGATGTCGCGGTATGCCATGGCGGCATCCTCCCATGACCGCAGCGACGCGGTCATGTTCGACCCATCTCGTGATCTGCTGCTCGCACACCGCACCAGCACCATCGAGAACAGGCCACCTGGCCCCAGGGTTGAGTACGTGAAAAAAAGGAAGAGTCCCCGGCCTGATCGACCGAGGACTCCCCTGGTGGCTCCTGCGGCTGGACTCGAACCAGCAACCGTCCGATTAACAGTCGGATGCTCTGCCATTGAGCTACGCAGGAATGCGCTTGACGCGCAGTGAACTTTAGCAACATCCCGCGGCGACGTCGAATCCGGCGAAGCACAGGAAACGCTGATATTCCAAGGACATCCTACCGTGTGGGCAGGCCCACACCCTCGCGGACGCGGTTTTCCACCTCTCGAAGCGTGCGGCGATCCTCCGCCTCGTCGACCTGTGAGATCAGTGGTCGGGTGACGGAGTAGAGCTCGCCGTCACTGCCCCGACGCACGCTGGCCGTGGCCGTGGCGCCACTGGGGAGCGTTACCACGGCGCTGTGGATGATGACCGCCTCCACCCGCTGGCGCAGAGCCTTGGCGAAGGGGGCCACGTCCACTGAGGCGTAGGCATCGCCGTGGCGGACTCCGGCCGGGACCTTCAACACGAGGTCGTCCCGATCCTGCTGTGACCACCTCAGGGTGAAGACGCGGTCCTGGCCATCCCAGCTCCCCTGCTCCACCTCGTCCCAGGGGTGGGTCTTGGGCCTGCTGCGCCCGTTGAAGACCACCAGGGCGCTTGCCGTGGCCACCGCCCACGCTGAACCCTCCGCATCCAGGGGAACGGCCCCCAGGGCGGGCTCGCGCAGCTGCTCGCGCATCTCCAGCGGAAGCGTGGCGGTCGAGCGGGTGGATGTGCCTTGACGACGGCGCAGGATCGACATGACCGCCAGGCTACCTGCACCTGCTCGCCGACGTGGGCCGCCGCTCGGTCTCAGGTCCCCTGCCTTATCTGCATGCGGCGCTGCTCGAGGGCGGCGATCTGTGAGAACAGCTCACGGTAGCCCTCCTCCTGCGGCGACATCCGCCGGTGGCGGGAGCGCATCTCGACGAGCCGGCGGTTGATGCCCATGACGGCCAGGGAGTCGAGCACGCCCTTGGCGTAGCGCTCCAGACCGGAGGCGTCCACCTCGGTGCCCCGTCCCCGGATCGTGGGCAGGGGCAGGGGTGCCACGGCGAGCTCGGTGATGGCGGCCTCGACCAGGCCGATGGCGCCGTCGCGCACCTGCTGGAGCCAACGCAGCGTGGCCCGGCGCTGCGCCTCCTGCTCCCCCATGCCGGCGGCCACCGCCTGCTGGACCAGCCCCGGCACCTCCCCAGTGCCTCCGGCGGCGGCGACGGCCTCATAGACGGCCCGGTGGGTGAGCTGGCCGAAGGAGTCGGCCCCCAGCTCGTCCGCACCGGCCTGGTGGGCCGCCACCGGGAACTGGATGATGACCGCCAGAGCCTCACGCTCGAGCTGCTCAACAGGGTCGGTCACCGGTGGCAGCCCCCGCACGGGGGCGGCGGCATCGGGACCGGCAGTCTCATCGGCGGGCCACTGGCCGCCCCGCGCCGCGCTGGGCTGCGCCGCTCGCCTGCTTGCGGCTTGGACTGCGGCGTGGACCTCGGCATCGGGCAGGCCCAGCCATCCGGCCAGGCGCCGGGTGTACTCGCGCTTGAGCGCCCGGTCCCGGATCCCGGCCACCACCGGCGCCGCCGAGCGCAGCCCCCGGACGCGGCCTTCAGAGGTGTCCAGGTCCAGGTGGGACAGGGAGGTGCGGATGACGAACTCGAACAGCGGCACCCGCCGTGACAGCAGGCGCGGGATGCCCGAATCCCCCTCCTTCATGCGCAGGTCGCAGGGGTCCAGGCCACTGGGGTCGACGGCCACGAAGGTCTGGGTGGCGAAGCGCTGGTCCTCGGCGTAGGCCCGCAGCGCGGCCTTCTGGCCGGCTGCGTCACCGTCAAAGGTGAAGATGACCTCGCCGCCACGGGCTTCGCGCCCCTGACCGGTGACCACGCCCGCCGCCGGGTCGTCGACATCCCCCAGCAGGCGGCGCACCACCCGCACGTGGTCCGCGCCGAAGGCGGTCCCGCAGGTAGCCACGGCCGTGGTCACCCCGGACAGGTGGGCGGCCATGACGTCGGTGTAGCCCTCGACGACGACGATCCGGTGTGAGCGGGCGACCTCCCGCTTGGCCAGGTCCAGCCCGTAGAGGACCTGGCTCTTGTGGAAGACGGGGGTCTCGGGGGTGTTGAGGTACTTGGGGCCCTGGTCATCCTCCGAGAGCTTGCGCGCCCCGAAGCCGACGGTGGCTCCGGTGACGTCCCGGATGGGCCAGATGAGGCGGCCGCGGAAGCGGTCGTAGACGCGGCGCCCGTCCTGGCCGCCCCGGCTGCACAGGCCGGAGTCGACCAGCTCGGCCTCGGTGTAGCCGGAGCTGCGCAGGTAGCGGGCGAGGTTGTCCCATCCGGCGGGCGCGTAGCCGACGCCGAAGTGCGCGGCGGCATGGCGGTCGAAGCCCCGCGACGTGAGGAAGTCCCGCCCCGGCTGTGCCTCCGGGGTGGCGAGCTGCTCGCGGAACCAGGCCTCGGCCAGGCGGTTGGCGTCCATAAGGCGCTGCCGAGTGCCCGGCTCGACCCCACGCCGCACCGCGCCGCCCTCCTCGTAGCGCAGCTGGACCCCGGTGCGGTCAGCGAGGTACTCGACGGCCTCGGCGAATCCGAGGTGGTGGATCTTCTCGATGAAGGTGATGACGTCACCGCCCTCACCGCAGCCGAAGCAGTGCCAGTAACCGAGCTGGGGGCGAACGTGGAAGGAGGGGGTGCGTTCGTCGTGAAAGGGGCACAGCCCCTTGAGCGAGCCGACGCCGGCGCTCTTGAGGGTCACGTGCTCACCGACGACGTCCTCAAGCCTGGCGCGCTCGCGCACCGCCTCGATGTCCTCACGCCTAATCAGTCCCGCCACAGGGCCATCGTAGGCGAGGGCACCGACATCCTGCGCCAGGGCTTGAAGGGGCTCCCCGACCAGTACAGCTAGACCTCGGAGAACATGCCGCACAGCCGGGCGTGCCAGGCCCGCGCGGAGGTGTCCGTCAGGGAGGCGATCTGGTCGACCACCACCCGCAGGCGCGCATCATCGTTCTCGGCCCGGTGCCAGACATCGAGCAGAACCGGGTCGATTCCCTTCCCGCCGCCGGTCATGAGGACGTCGGCGAGGTCGAAGATGAGAGTGCGCTGGCGCAGGTAGACCGGCTCGTGCTCCCTCGGCTCCATGACGTAGCGCACGGCAATGCCCTTGAGCAGGAGGATCTCCGCGGCCGTCTCCTCGGGGATGACGAGCTCGGCCTCGTAACGGGTCAGGGGCCCATTGCCATAGGTCTGGCGGGTGGCGGAGGCGACCGCTGAGACGAAGCGTCCGATGATCTCACTGGTGAGATTCTTCAGGTGCGCGGCGTCGGCCACCGAGCCGTTGTAGGAGCGGATCCAGTAGGGCCGGCCGGCCAGCCTCTCGAAAGCCGCCCCGAGGGCGTCTGCGCTCAGGTCGGTGCCGTACCAGGCCCGCGTGGCCTCGAGCAGCTCATCGACCTCCTTGGGGTCGGTCAGGCAGGCCGGATCCAGGCGCCCCAGGGCGATCGCGTCCTCGACATCGTGGACGGAGTAGCCGACGTCGTCGGACAGGTCCATGATCTGCGCCTCGATGCAGCGCCTGTCCTCCGGGGCCCCCTGACGCATCCAGGCGAAGATCTCGGCGTCGTCGTCGTAGGCGGAGTACTTGCGCGCACTGCGCCCGCTCGGTCCACCCGGCCCCCTCCCCTTGAGCCACGGATACTTCGCGACGGCGTCGAGGCTGGCCCGCGTCAGGTTGACGCCCACCGGCCGCCCGGCCGCGTCAAGAGTCTTGGGCTCCAGCCGGGTGAGGATCCGGAAGGTCTGGGCATTGCCCTCGAAGCCCCCGATCTGGCGGGCCACGACGTCGAGCGCCTTCTCACCGTTGTGCCCGTAGGGAGGGTGGCCCAGGTCATGGGACAGGCAGGCGGTGTCGACGACGTCGGGGTCGCATCCCAGCGCCTGTCCCAGGGCGCGCCCCACCTGCGCCACTTCCAGGGAGTGGGTGAGCCGAGTGCGCACGAAGTCGTCAGCGGCAGGCCCCAGCACCTGGGTCTTGGCCCCCAGACGCCGCAACGCCGAGGAGTGCAGGACCCGGGCGCGGTCGCGTTCAAAAGGGGTGCGCTGAGGGTTCTTCGCCCGCTCGTGAACGAAGCGCTCCACGTCCTGCACCCGGTACCCGGACAGGTCAAGGGCGTCTCGTCCGTCGATACGCACAGGTTCGGATCCAGATTTCTGCGCTGACATGGTCACAAGGTAGCGCAGAAGCGGGTTACCATGGTCGTCACCATTCCGACACCTCCGACACCATCCCAGGGGAGCACCGGTACCCGATCCCTCCAGCTTGTGGTCACCACGCACCCTCCTCACATCGATGAATCACTTCTTGGACGTCAAGTCCCCGGGCGCACGCCCGGTGGAAGGGAGACACCTGCCGTGACCACCACCACAACCCTCGTTCACCGACCCTACGACGGTCCGGAAGAGTGGTGGCGCCACGCACTGGTCTACGAGATCCCCTCACCGGACCTGGGGGCGGCCGACCTGGACCGCACCGACCCCATCATCGAGCACGCCCTCTACCTGGGCATGGATGCGGTACTCATCCGTCCCAGCCTGCTCGACGTCGACACCGAGCTGGACTCGATCCGCCGATTCATCGACAAGGCCAGTGGGCGGGGGCTGCGCACCATCGTGCGCATCTCCGGAGCGCTCGGTCCGATCACGGGCCCCTACGCCAAGCAGAACACCGCCTTCGTCACCGGTCTCGAACGAGCCGCTGACGATCTGCTGCGCCGTTCGGAGGCCTACCTGCAGGCCGGTGCGGCCGGGATCGACCTGGGTACGATCGTGCCTCCCCAGCTCACCAGCGAGATCCGGCTGGATCGACTCAGCACCTATTGCGCCATGCTGCACGGACAGCTGGCCGAGTACGTTGACGAGGGCATCCTCGGTGCCGACGTGACCGCCGACTACCCGGAGTCACTGCGTCATCACCTCCAGGACGACTGGGTGCACCACCTGCGCGATGACTGCCTGACGCTGACACGGTGGAACGCCGAGTCCCTCACGTCCCACCTGACCCGGTCACTGGACGAGCACGACCGCTTCGGAGCACCCCCCACCTGGCGATTCCTGCCGCCCCACATCCTCTCCGAGCACCTGGATCCGGGCGACGGGCAGCGCTGGTACTCCGTCGACCACGAGGAACGGCTGCGTCGAGGGCTCGCCCTGCAGGCCATGATGCTGGCCCTGCCCGGCTCGCTCTACCTGCGTCAGGGCGACGAGATCTCCCTGACCGACTCCGACAAGCCGACCGCCCCCCTGGAGCTGGCCGACATGGTTGCTGAGCACACCCAGGTGCAGTCCTCCCAGTTCGGCTCTCCGACAGCGACCGTGCGCCACGCGGCCCACGTGCGGCACGAGTACAACCTGGCCTGCGCTCCCCTGGCCTTCGTCACCGGGCTGGAGTGGTGCCCGCCCCAGACCCTCGCCTTCCTGGTCCGCGGCGTCCTGGTCGTCGTCAACACCTCCGACTCCTCCGTCACGTTGCCGGCTGAGGCCAAAGTTCTTCTGTCCTCCCAGCCCCTGCGCCAGGAGGAGGGGCGTCTACTCGTGCCCCCGACGACGACGACGTGGCTGGAGGCCACAACCGTTGCCTAGCGCACACGAGTGCAAGTTTCATCTGACTCTTGAAACTATTGCATAGGGGGATTAAATTACGTGCCAGGCGAGGAACTCCTCGCTGCGGATCTGATTCGAAGGAGAATCCCTGTGGCACCCACCCGCCGATCCTTCCTGACGATGGCCGCTCTGGCCTCCACTGTGCCAACGTTCGCCGCCTGCTCCGGATCGCGCAATGCTGCGGGTACGGCGACCTCGGGGGGCGCTGCCTCACAGGCATCTGACACCTCCGGAGACAGGTCCAACGCCGACCTGGTCATCTGGGCGGATCAGAAGAAGGCGGACTCACTCAAGGAGATCGCCAAGACCTGGGGCAAGCAGCAGGGCATCTCGGTGGCGGTCCAGACCGTCGCCAATGACCTGCAGCCCAACTTCGTCACCGCCAACCAGGCCGGCAACGGCCCTGACATCGTCCTCGGCGCACACGACTGGATCGGCAACCTGGTGCAGAACAGCGCGATCCGGCCGGTCGTTCTGAGCCCCGAGGCCGAGTCCAACTACTCCGACATCGCGCTCAAGGCCGTCACCTACTACGGCCAGATCTACGCAACGCCCTACGCCGTCGAGTGCCTGGGCCTGTTCGTCAACAAGGCACTGACCTCAGTGACCCAGCCGGCCAGCATTGAGGAGATGGTCGAGGCCGGCAAGGCGGCCGGAACCGATCTCGTCCTGTCGCAGGCCATCGACGAGAAGGGCGACGCCTACAACATGGAGCCGATCTACACCGCCGCCGGCGGCTATCTGTTCGGCAAGAACCCGGACGGCTCCTACGATCCCAATGACCTCGGTATCGGCAAGGAGGGATCCATCAAGGCCGCGGAGAAGATCCGCCAGCTCGGCCAGCAGGGAGTCCTCAGGAAGTCAGTCACGGCCGCCAACCACATTTCCTTGTTCACCGACGGCAAGGCTCCCTACCTCATCTCGGGGCCATGGGCCCTGGCGGACATTAAGAAGGCCGGTATCGACTACCAGCTCACTCGGATTCCGGGATTCAAAGACATCAAGAACAGTCAGGCGAGCCCCTTCGTCGGGGTCAACTGCTTCTATGTCGCCTCCAACGGGAAGAACAAGGCCTTCGCCGAGACCTTCGTGGCCGACGCGGCCAAGGACATGACCTTTGCGGCATCGATGTTCCCCTCCAACGAGCTGCCCCCGGCCCAGAAGGACCTCGCGGACAAGCTCAAGGCGGAGCACCCCGACATGGTCACCTTCGCGGAGCTCTCCGCCAAGGCCGACCCCATGCCCGCGATCCCCGCCATGTCCTCAGTGTGGGAACCCCTTGGACGCGCCCAGGCCAACATCGTCGCGGGCGCCGATCCCGCCAGCACCATGACCGGGGTCGGCCAGACCATCAAGGCATCGATCAAGGGCTCGTAAAACGTCTCGACGCCGAAGAGCGGAACGCTTCTCCACGCACCCGGTTATTCCTCATACTGCTTTCCCACTTCTGGAAAGGACCCGCAGATAATGACGTCCGCATCCACCACCCCGAGGGAGAAGACCACGACCATCAGAGGTCTCGTCGGTCGCATCGTGGTGCTGTCCCTCACACTAGTCGCAGCGATCTACCTCGTCCCACTTCTTATCGCCTACCGGATGTGGTTGTGGCTGGGAATCGTCGTCCTGACCACGGGGGCCATGTTCCTGCTGTACTCGACCAAGAGATTCGTACCCGCCAAGTACCTCTTCCCCGGCACGTTCTTCCTCACCGTCTTCCTCATCGTCCCCATCGTGCTGACCATTCAAACCTCCTTCACCAACTTCGGGGACGGGTACCGCGGGACCAAGGAGGAGGCCATCGCCTCCATCACCAACAACTCCATGGTCCGCACGGAGGACTCTCCCACCTATGGTCTGTCAGTCGCGACCGACGGCGACGTCACCAAGGGCCCCTTCTCACTGTTCCTCGTCAATCCGCAGACCAAGGAGGTGCTGCGGGGAAGTGACGGGAAGAAGCTGGAGAAGGTCGACGCCAGCACCGTCACCGTCGACAACGGCGTGGTGACCAAGGCGGAGGGATACACGATCCTGTCCCCCAAGCAGATCAACACCGCCTACGAGGACATCAGCGCCATGTCGGTTCCCTTCACGGACAAGACCACGGTCAAGGTTCAGGGCGTCAGGACCGCTTTCGAGGGAACCAAACGGATGGTCTACAACAAGTCCTCCGACACCATCACAAACACCGCCACCGGGGACGTCTACTCGGTCAAGAAGGTGGGACTGTCCGAGCACTTCGTCAACGCCGAGGGAGAGCGCCTGGCCCAGTCCTGGAAGCAGAACGTGGGTCTGGCCAACTACTCGCGGCTCTTCACTGAGGGCAACCTGGCCTCCCAGTTCCTCAAGGCCTTCGCATGGACCATCATCTTCGCCCTGGGCTCGGTGCTGCTCACCTTCGGCCTCGGTTTCTTCCTGGCGCTCACCCTCAATGATGATCGCATCAAGGGTAAGAAGCTCTACCGCTCCTTCCTCCTGCTGCCCTACGCCGTACCCGGCTTCATCTCGCTGCTCGTGTGGTCGAACTTCTACAACCAGGACTTCGGCCTCATCAACCGGATGATGCACCTCAGTATCCCGTGGCTGTCCGACCCGACCATGGCCAAGATCGCCGTCCTGCTCACCAACACGTGGATGGGCTTCCCCTACATGTTCATCGTGTGCACCGGCGCTCTGCAGTCCATCTCCGGCGATGTCAAGGAGGCGGCCAAGATGGACGGCGCCAGTGGTATGCAGGCCACATGGCGCATCGTCACTCCGCTGCTCCTGGTCGCCGTCGCCCCTCTGCTGGTGAGTACCTTCGCCTTCAACTTCAACAACTTCAATGCCATCCAGCTGCTGACCGAGGGTGGGCCCTTCCCGGCCGGGGAGTACACGCGCGGCGGAACCGACATCCTCATCTCCATGGTCTACCGCATCGCCTTCGGTCGTGCCGGCTCAGACTTCGGATTCGCCTCGGCCGTCTCCGTGGTCCTGTTCGCCGTCACCGGCGTCCTGGCCGCCTTGCAGTTCCGAGCCACCAAGAAGCTCGAAGACGTCAACTGACCAGCCGACCTCGGAAAGAACAACATCATGAGCACCTCATCGCAGTCCGTGTCCCGGTCCGCATCGAACAGTTCCGAGGACAGCGCCATCGTCGAGAATCACATGTCGTTCTCACGCTGGTTCCGGGAGATCGGCTGGAGACACGTCGTCGGCGTCATTGCCCTGGTCTTCGCAGCCTTCCCCGTCCTCTACGTCATCTCCGCCTCTCTCAACCCCCTGGGCACGGTGGCATCCACCGGGTTGATCCCCACCAAGGTGAGTCTGGTCAACTACCAGAACCTGCTGTCGGGGGCGCGAGGCCCATTCCTGCGCTGGTACCTCAACACGATCATCATCTGCACAGTGGTGGCCACCGCTCAGGTCTTCCTGTCCCTGCTGGGGGCCTACGCCTTCTCCCGGTTCCGCTTCACCGGACGCCGCGGCGGCCTGCTCGCCCTGCTCCTGATTATGATGTTCCCCGCGATCCTGTCCATGATCGCCATCTACACGATGATCTCCGACATCGGCCAGGTCGTCCCCTTCCTCGGCCTCAACACCCTGGCCGGCTACAGCCTGGCGCTCATGGGCGGAGCACTGGGGCAGGTATGGCTCATCAAGGGAACCTTCGACACGATTCCCCGCGAGCTCGATGAAGCGGCCATCATCGACGGCTGCACGCACTGGCAGGTCTTCCGCATCATCCTTCTGCCCACGCTCAAGCCGATCATCGCCACCACCTTCCTGCTGGCCTTCGTGGGTGTCATCAGCGAGTTCCTCCTGGGCTCGATCATTCTGACCGACAACTCCCAGAAGACGCTCGCAGTGGGGCTCTACGGCATGCTCGTCGGCGACCGCTCCAACAACCTGGGCATCTTCGCTGCCGGAGCGGTTCTCACCATGGCCCCGGTGATCGCCCTGTTCCAGTACCTGCAGCGCTATATCGTCGGCGGATCGATCTCGGGTGCGGTCAAGGGCTGATCGGGGCCAGGCGCCTTGACGCATCCTTCCCACACGTCCCATCGGCCGGGAAGCAGGGCCGACAGCGCCACCTCACCGTCCTGGATTCCCACAAACGGTACATGACCTGCGATGATGGTCAGTGGAGGGACGCGACGATCCGCTGTCGGTTCAGGCGAGTCAGCCCCTCCATCCTGACCGTTCTTCGTAGGATTCACTCATGCCACAGAGACTCACTCTCACTGACATCGCCGACCAGGCGGGCGTCTCCACCGCGACTGTCTCCCGTGTGCTCAATGGAAAGTCCAACGTGGCTGACTCGACCCGTCGGCAGGTGCTCGCTGCGCTCGACATCCTGGGCTATGAGCGGCCCGAGTCGGTGCACCAGACCTCCCGCGGTCTCATGGGGCTGATCGTGCCCGAGCTGAGCAACCCGATCTTTCCGCTGTTCGCCCAGCAGATCGAGCAGCTCCTGGCGCCCTCCGGGCACACTCCCCTGCTGTGCACCCAGACCCCCGGCGGTATCAGCGAGGACGAGTACATCGAGATGCTCGTGGACCGCGGTGTCGCCGGCATCATCTTCGTCTCCGGACGCCACGCGGACACCACCGGTGACGTCACCCGCTACCAGCGCCTGCGTGAGCGCGGCGTACCACTGGTGACGATCAACGGCAACGCGCCGACCATCAAGGCACCGGGCTTCGCCACCGATGACCGTAGGGCGACCCGCATCGCGGTGGATCACCTCATCGCCCTGGGTCACCAACGCATTGGCCTGGCCATGGGGCCAATGCGCATGGTGCCGGCTCAGCGCAAGCGCTCCGGCTACGAGGACGCCATGAGCGAGGGCCTTCCCGAGGAGCCACTGCGGATCGTGGAGACGCTCTACACCTACGAGGGCGGGGTCAGTGCGGCACTGCACCTGCTGGAGCAGGGCTGCACCGGCATCGTCTGCTCCTCGGACGTCATGGCCCTGGGAGTGGTCCACGGGGTGCGCCAGACGGGCAGGTCAGTACCTCATGACGTCTCCGTCATCGGCTACGACGACTCGCCGCTCATCCCCATGACGGACCCGCCGCTGACCACGGTACGTCAGCCCGTGGAGTCCATCTGCCGAGCGGCCGTCTCCACGCTTCTGGCGCAGCTCAACGGGCAGCGGCCGGCCGACACCGAGATGCTCTTCGCCCCCGACCTCATCGTGCGCGACTCGACCGCCGCGGCCCCCATCGACTGAGCCGCCCGCAGCCCGCAGCCGCGCCCCGGCATGAAGCATCCGGTCAGCGCGACCACGTGCGGGCCAGTCGGGAGCCGAGGTCTACCAGCCGTGCCTCCAGCCCGTGGGAGTCAGTCGCGTCCCAGGGCTCGGCGGCATGAGCCTCCTGCATCCCGTAGGCGTTGGTGACGCCGGCTGCGGCCAGCTCGCCGCGACTCACTGCACAGCGCCCGCACACCACGATGCACGGCTGTGCCTGTGAGGCGGCATGCTGGCCGACGACGCCCACGACACCGTCAGCCAGAACGTCGTAGAGCTCTCCCCAGGCCGTGACGACCAGGTCCTGCCCCTGGACGGCATCGCTGAGACTGACGAGCTCAGCCATGACTCGAGCCCCGGGCCGCGCCCAGGCTCCCAGGGCCCGTAGCAGCAGGGCGCTGCCTCCGCCTGCCCCGGTCCCCCAGGTCGACACGCTCAGGCGAGCCGCTCCATCCAGATCCGCCACGTGCGCGAAGGCGGACGGCCCGGCGACGGCGTCGAGCGCGGAGACGACAGGCAGTGGCCTGTGTGGGCCGACGGCACCGGCATCGAGATCCTGGGCCTCGCTGACGACTTCCATCGCCCGGGCGCAGGCACGGCGGTCCAGATCCTGGGCCCGCTCAGGACTGATGGAGGTGGTGCTCGCCAGGGCCGCCCCGGCGCCGTTCATGCCTCCCAGGGCGATGTCGTCGGCCAGAACGAGTCCGAGGCTGCGATGCGACAGCAGGTCCTTGGCCGCTCGCAGGCCGCCGAGCGCATCAATGGCTCCGATGCCCCCGTCGTGGACGGCGCAGCGCGACATCCCCACCAGGAGCGTGTCCAAGGGGCCGGTACGGCTCAGGGCGGCTCCGATGACTCCTCCCAGGCCGGAGGTGCTGCCCTCCAGCGCCTCCTGGGCCGCCTCATCGGGATCAGCCGGCAGCGCCAGGAGACGGGCGGCGTCCAGGAACCAGGTGCTCGCCTCTGCGGGGCGCCGGTTCCCGGATCGTGAGGGACTGGGAACCAGACGCACCAGGTCAACCTCTCTGACCTGTCCGAGCGGGCCCCGCCCCTGAATGACCTCACGGGAGGTGACCTGATCGGGAGCGATCACCTGGGCCGAGCCCGGTCCGCCGTCGGCCATGGGCCGCAGGGTCAGGGCGTCATCGGGACGCACCGCCCGCCAGCCACGTGCCAGACCGGAGGCGACCCGGCTCGGGGCGAGACCACGCCCCGAGCCCGCCAGAGGC
>ERZ772932.45-NODE-45-length-79070-cov-10.531013_pt1 | contig 79070 bp, 65 predicted proteins | sample MGYA00511684_ERZ772932 | MGnify/ENA primary metagenome ERZ772932 (study PRJEB29015, sample SAMEA2738078) | human oral metagenome | biome: human oral; feature: human-associated habitat; material: saliva | place: China | collected 2210 ...
AGACCTCCACCCCCTACGACCTGGTCCGCGTCATCACCTACCTCACCGACGACGCCGAAGAAGCCCAAGGCCACTAACCCCCACACCCCAACACACAAGGCCGCAGGAGTAGGCCGCCCACGTTCGCACCTCTACCCCACGTGCAAGATACGAACACACCAGTCAGGGTGCAGGTGATCGGAGAACGGTGTCTCCCCGGACCCCGAACGACGCCCTGAACCTTCCAGCCCTATCATCGACGCACTTCGTTCAACTCACCGTACCCATAGGACTCTGAGGCTCCGAGGGAAGCACAGAGGCGAGGTCCGCGAAGTACGGATACTGCGACCAGGCAGCGCGGTCACCAATGACGTAGAGACGGCGCTTCGCTCGGCTTGCAGCGACATTGACAAGGTTGACGGTCGACGAGGCCCAGGCCTTCGCGCCCGGAGCGCCTGGATCGCCACCCAGAACAAGGAAGACCACATCCGCCTCCCGGCCCTGGACGGTATGGATCGTGCCGCCGCGCAACCCGGGATATCTCCCCCTGAGGGAACCCAGCGCGTTGGCCACCACCCGGAACGGCGAGATGGCGATGATCTGCGACATAGCAACACCTTGGGCCTGGAGTTGCTCGATCTGTTTTCGCAGCTCCTCGATCTGATTATCCTGAAGATGCGTGCCAGGAGTTCTTGCTGGAACGTCGATCCAATGGCTCGGCGAAATCTTCCGCTCATGAGGGTCGTCAAACAGATCAGGATTATCGGGATCATCCAGGCGACGCTGGACGCCACTCACCATCATGCTCCCGTAGGCGATCTCATTGCACAATCTGAACATCGGATTGTCACATCGGCGATGCACTGTCAGTGGTGCACTCACCCACATGGGCTTCTCTCCATGATGCAGAGTGGTCCCATAGTGCGAAACGCGGTCAGCCAGAGTCTGGACCGAAGCGAGCGGCGGAATCCAAACCGGTGAGACACCGAACGCAGCAGCAATGTCGTACTGAGCTTTGCGCGGCATCGTCACTACCGGCTGCAACTGCAGCGGGTCTCCGACGGCAACGACCCGCCGGGAGCGCCAAATCCCTCCAACAGCGTACTGCGGGCAAGCCTGTCCGGCCTCATCAATGAGCAGCCATCCGAGCGACTCGGGACCAAGTCCTGCGAACATACGCCCGAAGGACGCGAAGGTCGTCGAAACCATCGGCACGACCAGGAAGAAGGTCTGCCACGCCGCGCGTATCTTTTCCGGCTCCAGGTTACGCGGGTAGGCTCCGGCAACCACTTCAATGGCTGCGCGTAGCCCCTTAACCATGTCCCTTGCCGCATTGGCCAGAAAGTCCTCATGGAGCCCAAGCGCTGCCAGGAACAGGTCGGACCGAGCCGCATCGAGCTCCGCGTCGAGCCACGGAGTGTTCTTCTCACGGTCTTCTCTGTCCCGACCCTCATCCGGGTAGCCACTCCCGTAATGCGCGCAGTCCTCCGACACCTGCTGTCGCAAGTCGCCCACTTCCTGGGAGAGGCACCTACGTCGATTCTCGAAGCTTGCCAACTCACCAGAGATGTAACGCGTTCTCTCGTCGAGGGAATGCGCATGCCGGCTCACCTGTTGCCAGTTCTGCTCCGCAATCCGCAACCGTTCTTCAAGCGGCTTCAGCCGTTCCCTCCACTCGCGAATAGCACGTCCCAACGTGAAGAGCGTCTCAAGCACTCCGGGCTTGAGCGCTGCGTGCCGGTTCCAGAGGCTGCCGGCCTCGGAGTACTCAATCTGAGCACGCTCGACGACATTCGCATACTTCTGGCTCTCGTTAGCAGCCTCGGTAGCCTCCGCCGTAAGGCGCTGAGCCTGCGCAGCGAGCTCCATCTCCTCCCGGAGAGCAGCCTTGAGACGTTCCATACGCCACTGAGCCGCTTCTCGCTGAGCGATGAGTTCGTCGACACGCCGCTCGGCCCAGCAGAAGTCCGCTCGTGCCTGAGGCCAAGTCTTATACGGCTCCTTTCCGTCGCGCCACTGATTCAGGCGCGTCTGCATACGTGGAGCAGTTCCCGGAATACGTTTTTTGTCCCGATCTGTGACATCGAACCAGAAGGCTGAACGGAAGGCTGCCCGATTCCGTTTGCTGCCCAGTCGGGCCGCGACCAGCCCCCAGGCCTTGCGATCCGTTCCCTTGGCATTCTCGCGTTCTTGCCCTCCAGCCTCCGAAGACGCCAGAGTCGCAGAGGCAATGTCAGCAAAATAGCCGACACTTTCCCTCCATTTTCTATCGATCGCACCAAGAGCGGGAATCTCGACACTGATGTTCTCAACGGCGGCATTATTCGCCGAAGCAACGACCATCTCGAATCCAGTGAGTGCCGGCTGAAGTTGACGCACCTCACGCCGGAAGCCATCACCGGACTGCCAGCAGTGCGTAGTCGCGGTGAAAGCGTCGTCAGGACTCTTCAATTCGGCGAGGCGCCGTGCACGTTCAACGACATTGCCGGCCAGGATGTCGCGCAGCATCGTCGTCTTGCCGGTGCCAGGCGGCCCGTTGACCCCCATCAGGCCACTACCTGCACCAGCTAAATCACCCAAGGCCCGGTTGACTGCGAATTGCTGACGCAGCGCCAGGCCGTGCTCAGGGTTGGAGGGCCAGCGACCTTTCGGCAGCTGATCGACCCGAACCCCAGCATCTGCAGCAGCGTCATCCCGGATAACATCCACCCTCCGTGCCACAGGTACTTTAGCGTCGGCAGTCAGATACTCAGAGAGTGCCCGCGGGCAGCCTCCATTGAGCAGCCCTCTCGCGACAGTCGTGAGATCGTCAAGGAAGAAGCTGTTGAGAAAGTCGATGTCCGCACCCGTGTCGTCGGCACGACGGCTGGAGACGGCAACCGACGAGATGATGATGCGTTCACTGGCCAGTACAGGCACTCCGGCGATTCCCGACACCTTGTGAGCGATGCGCAGCAGCTCCTGCAATGAGTCTGCATCCTGAGCGGGAGGTTGCTCAGTATCAGCTGCCTCACGACGATCTCCCTCGAAGGCATCCACCTCTTTCGTGAAGTCTTCTGCAGCCTGGGCGAAGCCACTACCCCAGTGCGGACTCGGCACTTCACGGGTGCTCCGGATCCTGGCGACGGCCCACAGCGCCGAGGAAAGCGTCGCAGAGTCCACCATGAGCGCTCCACGTTCGTCGAGCATGACCGCAGCGCAGGCGCTAAGTCCAGCCGTACGTTCATCGTAGGCATCCTGGTCCTCGGCAAAAACATAGTGCAGGTCCTGATAGATTTCCTCGAGCCCGTACACGCCGAGATAGACCGTGTGCTGCCATTTCATAGACGTGTCATTCACCGGAGGCGGAGGGCGCAGCACTTCCCAAGGCAGAGCCTCCCGAGGCTCCCATTCGATCACCTGACGGTCTTTCGGTTGTGACGACCGCCTGGGTACCTCAGGCACCTTCTGAGGGCTGAATAGCTCCAGCATCCACCAGTACCTCAGGATCCGCTGACGATTCTCAGCGGGATTATTCATGTCCATGGAAGGATTCTGCCAGGTCGAGGCGGTTCGTGCGGATGATTTGTGCAGGATACTTCCAGCAAAGAAGGGGGCGTCGCGTTTGGTGTCACCGTGGGCGACTTTTAGGGGGCGAGCCTGGCTGACTACCGTCACGCTCCGGCACATACGCGCTGGTCAGAGCGACACAGGTTCGGGAACGTTGGCTGACGGACGCCCCAAAAGTCGCCAAACGTGACACCAAGGCCCCACAACCCACTGCCGAAACTCCGCTCAGCCCACAGCGGCTAGGTTTCAGACCCCGGCGCACGCGGCTGGAGGGATAGGCCGCCGGCTTGCTCGGCGAGTGGTCTCACAACCCAACATCACCCAGCCCCGGAACGTAGCCTGACATCATGACGACTCTTGAGATGCTCATTGACGTCCTGTCCCGATCCCGCGAGCGCTTCGACCGCGCCTTCGAGGGCGTCACGCTCGAGCAGGCCAACACCCGCCCCACCCCGGACCTGGCGCCCCGCATCGACTCCCTGACCTGGCTGGCGTGGCACACCGCCCGCGAGCTCGACATTCAGGTCTCGCCCCTGGCGGGCGTCGAACCCGTCTGGATCACCCGCGGCCACCGGGAGCGCTTCGCCCTGCCCCTGCCCGACGACACCGAGGACTGGCGCCACACGCCCGAGCAGGCCGCCCAGGTCGTCGTCGGCGACCTCAGCATCCTCTTCGCCTACCTCGACGACGCCTACACACTCGCCACCACCTACCTGCGCTCCCTTACCCCGGAGGGGCTCGACGACATCGTCGACGAGTCCTGGGACCCGCCCGTCACTCGGGCTGTCCGCCTGGCCTCAGTCATTGACGACGCCGCTCAGCACTCCGGCCAGGCCGTCTACACCCGACGCCTCCTGGGCCTGCCCGGCTAGACGCACCCACCGGCCCCCGCACCACACGTTCGCCCCGACCTGGCGGTTCAGGTCGGGGCGAACGGCTCCCACATGACAAGAGTCTGCTGGTGCCCTCGTGGGCCGGTGGTGCGGGAGGATCAGGCGGCGGGCTCCACCGCCTCGCCGCGGCGCAGCACGGTGACGGGCCGCAGCTCCGCGTCGGTGACGACGACGTCGGCCCACAGGCCCGCACGCAGGGCGCCCACAGATGAGTCACCGAGGATCTGGGCGCCCTGGACGCTGGCGGCGTAGACGGCGTCAACCAGGTCGACTCCCCCCTGCCAGGTGGTGCGCACGACGTCAATGAGGTGGGCGGTCCCCCCGGCGATCGCGCCGCCCTCGGTGAGGCGGGCGACGCCGTCGGCCACGGTGACCGGCTGGGAGCCGAGCACGTAGTCGCCGTCGGCCATGCCGGCCGCCGCCATGGCGTCGGTGACCAGGACGACGTTGTCGCGCCCCAGGGTCTCGAACATGTCCAGGACGATGGCGGGGCTGAGGTGCACGCCGTCGCCGATCATCTCCAGGACGCACTCGCCGCGCTGGGCGGCCGCCAGGAACTCGGGCACGGGCCCGGGCGTGCGGTGGTGCATGGGGCGCATGCCGTTGAACAGGTGGGTGGCTGTCGCGCGCGGCGCGCGGACCGGCTCGCCGGCCTCGAGGCGCTCGGCGATGCGGGCGGCGGCGTCGGCCAGGGCGGCGCGCACGGGGGCGGCCTCGGAGTCGGTGTGCCCGAAGGAGGGCAGCGCCCCGCCCTCGATGAGGGCCACGTTGACGCCGTCGTCGCCGGTGATGCCGGGCTTCTCCGGGGCGATGGTCATGGTGACGACGTGCCCGCCGCCGAGCTCGATGAGCTCGCGGGTCAGGGCGGCGTCGGGGTCGATGATGTAGGTGGGGTCCTGGGCGCCGCAGCGCTCCACCGAGACGAAGGGCCCCTCGAAGTGGATGCCGGCGAGCTCGCCGTCCTCGCACAGCTCCGTCAGCACCCGGGTGCGTGCGCGCAGGACCTCGGGGGCGGCCGTCACGCAGGAGGCCACGAGTGAGGTGGTGCCGAAGCGGCGGTGCTCGAGCACGGAGACCATGGCCTGCTCGGCGGTTTCGGCGTTGGGGAAGGACTCACCGCCCCCGCCGTGGCAGTGGACGTCCACCAGTCCCGGCAGGAGGTAGCCGCCCTCGGGTGCGGCCTGAGCCTGCTCGACGGCGTCTGCGAAGCCGGCCCGGGCGGCCTGGTCAGCGGGCCCGACCCACGCGATGTGGGATCCCGACAGGACAACCACCCCGTCGTCGATGATGTGGTCGGGGGTGACGACGCGTCCCCGCAGTGCGCGGACCTGCATGGCTTCGTTGCTCATGAGTCGGATTCTGTCACCACTTCAGACATCAGACAACCTCCTTCGGGGCGTCTCCTCCCGCACACTGCGCGGGCGGGTTCCGGCTCCGCTCCACTCAACCGGCCAGGCGCTGCTCCATGCGGGAGACGGCCCGGTTGACGTCGCGCTCCACGCGCGCCGACGGCGCCGCCCCGCCCTTCCACAGCAGGCCCTCCCCGACCGGCCGCACGGCGACGAGGCGGCCCCGGTCCACCAGGATCGGGCGGAACATGCCGTTGCTCGCCGGGCAGATGAGGCGCTCACCGTCGTCGTCGGTGAGGCAGGAGCGGTCCTTGTAGCCCACGTGCAGCTCGTCGAAGGAGCCCAGGAAGTGCGTGGCCTGCGCGGCACTGCGGTGAGCGGACAGCAGGTCGGGCAGATCGGCGCGCATGTAGAGCAGGCCGGTCTTCGGGGCCGACTCGCCGGGGCCGAGCGGACGCAGGCTTCCTCGGGCCCCTCCCTCGGCGACCGCGCGCACGAGCGGGACACGGGTTCCGGTCGGCTCGCCGGCAGCATCAGCCGCGGCCGGGGCCTGCTCCTCCCCCAGCTCGACGGCGTCCTCCAGGGCGCGGGCGGCCTGCGTCTTGGGCAGCGTGGTCCAGCGGGCCAGATCCTCGGCACTGACCGGGCCGTGGCTGGCCGCGTAGCGGTAGGCGATGTGCGCGCAGGCGGCGCGGTGGCCGGCCTCGCCGTGGGCGACGCCTGCGCCGGCGGGCCCGGAGTCGGCGTCGGGAAGGTGGCGCGCGTCCATGACGAGGTGCTCGTTGCCGGACCGCGGGCCCTGGACGAGGATCCCCTCGCGCTGGAGGCGCACCAGGAGGTGGCGGCGCCGATAGGAGGAGACGTCCTCGCCGCGGAAGGCCTCCATGAGGCCCGCCTCCTGCCAGGCCGCCAGCAGCACCGAGCGCATCAGCGGACCCTGGTCATCGATGAGGCCGAGGGCCACCTCGGCGGCACGCTCGCACAGGGCAGTATCGACGCCGTATGACTTCTCGCTGTTCCGCACCCAGGCGTCGGTGCGGTGCATGAGGGCGGCCCGCAGCCAGTGGTGGTCGGCGGCGGTGGTGATGTGGACGGTGCCGCGCATCGGCCAGGAGCGCACCAGGTCGCCTCGCGCGAAGGCGGCCTCGACGTCGGCCGGGGTGGCGTCCGGGGCGCGCACGAGCAGGGCGTGCGGGACGGCGGAGACCTGCTGGCCCTGGATGGCGAGCTGGCGGGCCACTGCCGCGACGACGTCGGACGCGGAGGTGGCCGGGACGAGGCCCTGGGAGATGATGCGGGCCAGGTTCACCTCGGTCGGCAGCGGCGCGGAGGAGGCGCGGGCGGCGGGCACGGCTGTCTCCTAGAAGAGCCGGGAGCTCGGGTCGTCCATGCCGCGCATGGCGTCATAGTCAAGGGTGACGCAGCGGATGCCGCGGTCCTCGGCCAGGACGCGGGCCTGGGGCTTGATCGTCTGGGCGGCGAACACGCCCTGGACGGGGGTCAGCAGCGGGTCGCGGTCGAGGAGCTCGAGGTAGCGGGTGAGCTGCTCGACGCCGTCGATCCCCCCGACGCGCTTGATCTCCACGGCCACGGAGCGGCCCTCGGCGTCCTTGGCCATGATGTCGACCGGGCCGATGGCGGTGGGGAACTCGCGGCGCACCAGGCGGTAGCCGGCGCCCAGGACCTCGATCTGCTCGGCCAGGAGCTCCTGGAGGTGGGCCTCGACGCCGTCCTTGGTGAGCCCAGGGTCCACGCCCAGCTCGTGGCTGACGTCGGAGATGGTCTCGAAAAGGCGGATGACGAGGCGGTCGTCGGTCTTGGTGGCGCTGACCTCCCAGACCTCGCGCACGCCGTCGGCGGCGGCCTCCTCGTCCGGCTCGGTGACGGCCAGGCGGGCCGGGGCGCTCATCCAGTTCAGGGGCTTGTAGGAGCCGCCGTCGGAGTGGATGAGGACCGAGCCGTCGGCCTTGAGCATGAGCACGCGGGTGGCCCTGGGCAGGTGGGCGTCCAGGCGGCCGGAGTAGTCGACGGAGCATGAGGCAATAACGAGGCGCACCCATCCACCCTAGCGGGGCGGGCCCGGCCTCGGCGCGACGCCGGGGCCGGCGGTCCTGAGCATCGTGTCACCCGGGGTGCGCCCCTGCAGTGTCCATGCACGGCGCCCACCGGATCGGACGCCGTGTCTCAGGCGTAACCCGGGGCCTGGGGACGCAACGTCAGGCGATGGCGGCACCCTGCTCCGCCGTCGAGAACGTACTTCGTGATCGAGGACTGCGTTTTCCTCCAGATGACTGGGAGGGGACCTCAGTGGTCTGGAGGAAAACGCAGTCCTCGGCAGAAAAGTACGTCGCCGATCCGGCCAGGAGGCCGCGTCTCCGTCCCGAAGGCCCCGCCCCGGCGGATCCGGCCGCCGGGCTCAACGACCAGCCGCAGCCGCAGGGTTCATCGCCGAGCCCCGACGTCGGGTCTCAGAAGAGCCTGGGCTGCTCGGGGGCGGCGGACTCCACCCAGGCGATCAGCGCCGAGTGGGACTCCTCCATCATGGCCAGGTCAAAGCCCTCAGGGCTGCGGGTGGCATCCACGCAGTGGACCTCGACGACGCGCCCCTGCTCCCGGCGGCGCCGGGCCTCAGAGAGCTCCAGGTTCAAGCGGCTCCATGAGCGCGACGGCTTGGTGGAGAAGGACACGAGGCGGTACCACTCCAGGGAGTCGAGCCGGAAGGAGGCGACCCCGCTCAGCCAACGCTGGGCCCCGCGGGGACGCAGGGCGCACTCGAAGGAGCCGACCTGCCCGGCCAGGTAGCGCAGGCGCGCCAGGAACCCGCCTGCCAGCAGCACGAGGGCGGTGACGGCAACCGCCACGACCATCCACACGTGCTGCCCCATGACTCAGGCCTCCGCGCCCTGCTTCACGTGGTCGGCGGCGATCGTGATGACGTCGTGGTCCACGGAGCAGAAGCCGCCGGACACCTCGATGCTGCGCATCTCGCCGTCGATGGGACTCAGTCGCACCGGACCGGCCCCCAGGACCGCTACGAGGGGCTGACGACCCGGCAGGATCCCCAGCTCCCCGTTGATCAGGGGCACGGAGACCTGCGTCGCCTCACCGGTCCAGGCCTCGCCCGCCGGCGAGACCACCTCAACGTGTAAGGCCATGTCCCCCTCCTTTTCTGCTTCCTGCGCCCGGTTCTACCCGGATCCTAACGACTCAGGCGTTGAGCTCGGCGGCGCGACGCTCGAGGTCCTCGATGCCACCGATGTTGAAGAAAGCCTGCTCCGGCAGGTGGTCGTAGTCACCGTCGCAGATGCGGCGGAAGGCCTCGATGGTCTCCGACAGCGGCACGGTGGAGCCGGCCACACCGGTGAACTTCTCCGCCATATAGGTGTTCTGGGACAGGAACTGCTCGATGCGGCGGGCGCGGGCCACCGTCACCTTGTCCTCCTCGCCGAGCTCGTCGACACCGAGGATCGCGATGATGTCCTGGAGCTCCTTGTTCTTCTGGAGGATGGACTTCACGCGGGTGGCGACGTCGTAGTGCTCCTGGCCCACGTAGCCGGGGGCCAGCAGGCGCGAGGTGGAGGTCAGCGGGTCCACGGCCGGGTAGATGCCTCGCGAGGCGATCTCACGGCTGAGCTCGGTGGTGGCGTCCAGGTGGGCGAAGGTCGTGGCCGGCGCCGGGTCGGTGTAGTCGTCGGCGGGCACGTAGATCGCCTGCAGGGAGGTGATGGAGTGGCCGCCGGCGGAGGTGATGCGCTCCTGGAGCTGGCCCATCTCGTCAGCCAGGTTGGGCTGGTAGCCCACGGCCGAGGGCATGCGGCCCAGCAGCGTGGAGACCTCGGAGCCGGCCTGGGTGAAGCGGAAGATGTTGTCGATGAACAGCAGCACGTCCTGGTGCTGGACGTCGCGGAAGTACTCGGCCATCGTCAGGGCGGACAGGGCCACGCGCAGACGCGTGCCCGGCGGCTCGTCCATCTGGCCGAAGACCAGGGCGGTCTTGTCGAAGACGCCGGCCTCGTCCATCTCGACGATGAGGTCGTTGCCCTCACGGGTGCGCTCCCCCACGCCGGCGAACACGGAGACACCGCCGTGGTTCTGGGCCACGCGCTGGATCATCTCCTGGATGAGGACGGTCTTGCCCACGCCGGCACCGCCGAACAGGCCGATCTTGCCGCCCTGGACATAGGGGGTGAGCAGGTCGATGACCTTGATGCCGGTCTCGAACATCTGCTCCTTGGACTCGAGCTGGTCGAAGGCCGGGGGCTGGCGGTGGATGGGCCAGCGCTCGGTGATCTCCAGCTGCTCGCCGGGGCCGAGGTTGAGGACGTCGCCGGTGACGTTGAAGACGTGGCCCTTGGTCACGTCACCCACGGGCACGGAAATCGGCGCGCCGGTGTCGCGCACCTGCGTGCCGCGCACGAGGCCGTCGGTGGGCTTGAGGGAGATCGTGCGCACGATGTTGTCACCCAGGTGCTGGGCGACCTCCAGGGTGATCTCGTGGGGCTCCTCGCCGGCGCTGGTGGCCTGGACGGTCACCTTGAGGGCGTTGTACATCGCCGGGATCGCATCAGGCGGGAACTCGACGTCGACGACGGCGCCGATGATGCGGGTGATGCGTCCCGTCCCGGGGGTGGTGGTGTCAGCCATGTGCGTTCTTCCGTATCTTCCAGAGCTGAGAGCGGTCCTGCTCGGTGAGGTGAGTCTGTGTGAGGTTCTCGACGACGTCGGGGCCGCCCGGCCTATTCGGACCCCAGGGCGTCGGCACCCGAGACGATCTCCGTGATCTCCTGGGTGATGTCGCCCTGGCGGGCCGCGTTGGCCAGGCGGGTGTAGGTGATGATGAGGTCCTCGGCGTTGTCCGTGGCCGTGTGCATGGCCTGCTGGCGGCTGGCCAGCTCGGAGGCGGCCGACTGCAGCAGGGCGTTGCGGATGCGCGAGCCCATATAGCGGGTCAGGAGGGCGTCGAGCACCTCGGAGGGGCCGGGCTCGAACTCGTACAGCGGCATGGAGCTGCCGTGCTTGGCCGCCAGCTCCTTCTCCAGGGCCTCGTTGCCGGCGTCGTCGAGCTCGCCGGCCCCTTCGACGTCGACCACCTTGAGGGGCAGCATGCGACGCACCTCGGGGACCTGGGAGACCATCGAGACGTAGCGGGTGAAGACGATGTGGACCTCGGCGACGCCGCCGGCCTCGGCCGGCTGGAGGAAATAGTCCAGCAGGGTCGTGGCCACCTCCACGATGGCCTCGTCGCTGGGGCGGTCCGACTGCCCGGTCCAGGAGAACTCGATCGGCGTGCCCCGGAAGCTGAAGTAGCTCTGGGCGCGCCGGCCGAAGGTAAAGATCACCGGCTCCTTGCCCTCCTTGACCAGCTCCTCGATGAGGCGGCCGGTCTCGCGCAGGATGGTGGCCGAGTAGGCGCCGGCCATGCCGCGGTCGGAGGTGACCACGAGGATCGCCACGCGCTTGGTGTCGGTGCGCTCCTGGGTGATGGGGTGCTCGAAGCGGGAGTAGGTCCCCAGCGCAGCCACCGCCTGGCTCAGGGCGTGATCGTAGGGCGAGGCCTCCTGCGCGTTGCGGCGCGCCTGCCCGATCCGGGACGAGGCGATGAGCTCCATCGCCCGGAACACCTTCTGGAGGGTCTGGGTCGATCGAATGCGCTGCTTGTAGACGCGCTGGTTTCCTGCCACGTCAGCCCCTCTTGACCACGAGCTGCTCGGTGGTCCTCTCGGCGGCGGGCTCCTCCTCGGGCTCGGCGACCTGGGCGCCCAGCATCTGCTCACCGGAGGCGAAGGTGCGCCGGAAGGCCTCGACGGCCTTGACCAGGGCCTCCTCGGTCTCGTCGGTGAGCTGGCCGGTGGACTCGATGGTGTCGAGGATGTCGGTGTTGCGCCGCAGGTGGTCCAGGAAGGCGGCCTCGAAGGGCAGGACGTCGGAGACGTCGATGTCGTCGAGGTAGCCCTTGGTGCCGGCCCAGACGCTGGCGACCTGCTCGGCCACCGGGTAGGGCGTGTACTGGGGCTGCTTGAGCAGCTCCATGAGGCGCTCGCCGCGGGTGAGCTGGGCGCGGGTGGCGGCGTCCAGGTCGGAGGCGAACATGGCGAAGGCCTGCATGGAGCGGTACTGGGCCAGCGTGATCTTGAGGGTTCCGGCGACCTTCTTCATGGCCTTGACCTGGGCGGCGCCGCCCACGCGGGACACGGAGATGCCGACATCGACGGCGGGGCGCTGGTCGGCGTTGAACAGGTCGGACTGGAGGAAGATCTGCCCGTCGGTGATGGAGATGACGTTGGTGGGGATGTAGGCCGAGACGTCGTTGGCCTTGGTCTCGATGATCGGCAGCCCGGTCATGGAGCCCGCCCCCAGCTCGTCGGAGAGCTTGGAGCAGCGCTCCAGCAGGCGCGAGTGGAGGTAGAAGACGTCACCGGGGTAGGCCTCGCGGCCCGGCGGACGGCGCAGCAGCAGGGAGACGGCGCGGTAGGCCTCGGCCTGCTTGGACAGGTCGTCGAAGACGATGAGGACGTGCTTGCCCTGGTACATCCAGTGCTGGCCGATGGCCGAGCCCGTGTAGGGCGACAGGTACTTGAAGCCAGCCGGGTCGGAGGCCGGGGAGGCCACGATGGTGGTGTACTCCAGGGCGCCGCGCTCCTCCAGGGTGGCGCGCACGGCGGCGATGGTGGAGCCCTTCTGGCCGGTGGCCACGTAGATGCAGCGCACCTGCTTGTTCGGGTCGCCGGACTCCCAGGCCTCCTTCTGGTTGAGGATGGTGTCCAGGGCGATGGCGGTCTTGCCGGTCTGGCGGTCGCCGATGATGAGCTGGCGCTGGCCGCGGCCGATCGGGATCATCGAGTCGATGGCCTTGAGCCCGGTCTGGAGGGGCTCGTGGACGGACTTGCGGGCCATGACGCCGGGGGCCTGGAGCTCCAGGGCGCGGCGTCCCTCGGCCTCGATCTCGCCCAGGCCGTCGATGGGACGGCCCAGCGGGTCGACGACGCGGCCCAGGTAGGCGTCGCCCACGGGCACGGAGAGGACCTCGCCGGTGCGGCGCACGACCTGACCCTCGTCAATGCCGTCGAAGGAGCCCAGGACGACGACGCCGATCTGGCGCTCCTCGAGGTTCATGGCCAGGCCGGCGGTGCCGTCCTCGAAGGTGAGCAGCTCGTTGGCCATGACGCCGGGCAGGCCCTCGACGTGCGCGATGCCGTCAGCGGCGAAGACGACGTGCCCGACCTCCTCGGCCGCGACCTCGGCGGGCTTGTAGGACTCGGCGAACTCGTTCAGGGCCGAGCGGATCTCCTCCGGCCTGATGGTCAGCTCTGCCATCTCGTCTCCTTGCTGGTTGCGTTCTGGGGGCCGGCGACGCTGGGCGTGAGCGACGACGGCGCGGGGTGGGGTGGTGAAGTTGTGGGTCGGCGTGCGATCAGCGGGCTAGCCCGCCAGGCGAGTGCGCAGCTCGGCGACGGCGCTGCGCACGGTGCGGTCCATGACGTAGTTCCGCGTCGAGATGCGGGCTCCGCCGATGACCTCGGAGTCGACCTCGCAGTTGAGGTCGATCCTGGTGCCCAGGCGGCGCTCCAGGATGGTGCGCAGGCGCTCCTCCTGAGCCGAGGTCATGGGGATGGCGGTGACGACGTCGACGATGGTGCGCTGGCGCATCTCGGCAGCCAGCTCGACGACGCGGCGCAGGTTGCGCAGCGGACCGCCCTCGGCGTGGTGGCGCATGCACCAGTCCACCAGGCTCATGGCGGGGGCGCTGATGTGGGGGGCGAAGACGGCCTCGGCCAGGCGGACCCGGGCCTCGGTGCTGGTGCGGCGCGAAGGGGTCAGGGCCTCGCGCAGCTCACGGTTGTCGGCGATCTGCTCGTGGACCTCGAAGAGCTGCTGCTCGATCTCCGCCACCGAGCCATCTGCGTGGGCGCCGGCGAGGATCGCCTCGATGCCCAGGTCGTGGAGGGCGGAGACCAGGTCGACGGCCTTGGACCAGCGGCCGCGGACCATCGCGCTGAGCAAGTCGACGACGCGCTCGTCCACGGTGCCGGTGAAGAGCCGGCGGGCCAGGGCCACCTTGTCCTCAGGCTCGCGGCCCGGGTCGGTCAGCGGAGCGGGCAGCGAGTGGACGGCGACCTGGTGAGCCAGGGCGAGGATCTGACGACCCAGCTCCTGGCCCTCGACGCCCGCAGCCGTGAGCACCGGGCTCCAGGCCTGGCTCACGGTCTGCCGGGTGGCGGCAGTTCCTGTTCTCACCGCGTCGCCTCCGCAGAGGAGGAGGCGCCGGCGTCGAGGCCCTCGACCGGCTCCATGGTCTCGAGCTCGTCGAGGAAGCGGTCGATGACCCGCTCGGACAGGGCGGTGTCGCTCAGCTGCTCACCGACGATCCGCTCGGCCAGGGTGGAGGCGAGCATGCCGACGTCGGTGCGCAGCGAGATCTGCGCGGCCTGCCTCTCAGCCAGGATCTGGCGCTGGGCGCCCTCGATGATGCCGGCGGCCTCCGCCTGGGCGTCGGTGCGGGCCTTGGCGATGATCTCCTTGGCATCGCCATGGGCGTTGTCACGGATGCGGGCGGCCTCGCGACGGGCCTCGTCCACGAGCCGGGTGGCGCGCTTCTCAGCGTCTGCCTGGTCCTGCTTGGCCTTGTCGGCCAGGTCGAGGCCCTCCTGGATGCGCTGGGCCCGCTCGTCCAGCACGGCGTAGAGCCGGGGCAGGGCGTAGCGGCCCACCACCAGGAGGATGAGCAGGAGGACGATCGCCGCCCAGAAGATCTCATGGGCGTGGGGCAGGATGAAGGCCGTGCCTCCACTCTTCCCGCCCTCGTTGGCCAGGGGAAGCATCACTTGACGACGAACGGGATAACGAAGCCGATGAGGGCCAGGGCCTCGACCATGCCCGCACCGATGATCATGTTGGTGAACAGGCGCCCGGCCACCTCGGGCTGACGGGCCGTACCCTCCTGGGTCTTGCCGACCATGATGCCGATGCCGATGCCCGGGCCGAGCGTGGCCAGGCCGTAGCCGACGTATGCGAGAGCAGCGGAGGTCATATCTGGTTCCTTCTTTCTGGCGCCGGGTGGCGCAGGTGGGGTCGGTGGAAGAGGCTTGGGGCGACGCGCCGCGGCGTCTAGTGGGCCTCGATGGAGAGCTTGATGTAGACGGCACTGAGGATGGTGAAGATGTAGGCCTGCAGGACCGCGACGAAGACCTCGAACAGGGTCATCACGATCATGGACGCGCCGGTCAGGAGACTGATCGTTGAGGATGCCTGGAGGTGCAGGAGCAGGCTGGTGGTGCCGAAGAAGGTCATGCCGAGCAGCATGTGCCCGGAGACCATGTTGCACAGCAGACGCAGGGTGAGCGTCACCGGCCGCACAATGAAGTTCGAGAGGAACTCGATGGGGGTGATGAGCAGGTACATCACCTTGGGCAGGCCCGGCGGGAAGAGCTGGGAGGCGAGGAAGTGCCCGACCCCCTGTTCCCTGATGCCGGCGCCGATGAAGGTGACGTAGGTCAGGGCCGCGAACACCATGGGGACGGCCACCACCGAGGAGGCGGCGATGTTGAGACCGGGGATGACACCGGCGAGGTTCATGGCGAGCACGCCCAGGAAGAGGGTTCCCAGCAGCGGGGCGAAGCGGCGGCCGTTCTTGTTGCCCAGAAGCGCGAGGGCCACATTGCTGCGCACGAAGTCGGCGATGATCTCCAGCAGGGCCTGGCCGCGCCCGGGAACCATCTTGATCCGACTGGCGACCGCTCCCGCCGTCAGGCACAGGGCAACCGCCATGACGACGCGGACGAGAGTGAGCCGGTTGAACTCCAGGAGAGTCCCCTCACCGAAGATCGCCCCGGGGAAGAAGTCCTCAGCACCGGGCTTCTCAAGCTTGTGGCCCTCCGCGACGGTGAAGGCGGGCACCGCGGTCTTCGCGATCACCGCAACCAGAACGATCAGGAGTGCCCAGTACCACAGCGGCTTGACGAACGGCTTGGCGTCAGCCGTCCGCGGCACGGCGACGTCGTCGGCTGCCGCGCCGTTCTCGGTGACGGTGTTGGTGGACAGAAGAACCCCCCAATGTCTCTCACGTTTCGAGGCCTGCCCGACAGGCCTGCTGATCATGGGCCATGCTAGCGCCTCACAAGGGTCTCACGAAGCAAACCAGACACCCTTTCGTGATCCACTGCAGTCACGACGTCGTGCGTTCACCCCCGCCCACCGGTCAGGGACGGTCCGCCGAATCATCCTTCTTCGGCTCCACCACAAGGATTCGAGCCTGTGACAGGACGGTCGCCTCGGCGACCATGCCCACCAGGATCGCCACAATGAGTGAGACCCCAATCACTCTGGTATCGCATCCCAGGGCTCGTCCTCCCAAGAGTCCCACCGCCAGGAGCGCGATCTTTCCCAGGTACCCGCTTGCCACCCAGGCCACCAGGCTCCCCGTATCGGAGTGAACCATGCGGTCCAGGAACCACCAGCTCGCGGCCAGGAGCAGCGTCGTCGTCCCCACCGCCGCCGGCAGGGTGCCCAACGGCTGGGTCACGGCGCCGTGGGACCCGCCGATCAGGCACCACAGGACCTCGCCGACGACGAGGACCACGGCGGTCACGGCGAGGATTCGGCGCAGCCTCGCTGAGGCCTGGCGCAGTGTGCGGGCGTTCGTGGGAGGCGTCTGGCTCACTGGCGGGTCCTTTCAGGCGAACCATGCGACGCCTGCAGGGCGTTCCCCTGCGGCGCCTGCCCCTCGGCCGGGCGCGTCACTTCACCAGTTCCTGAGACGTTGCGGGAGATGACGATCCGCTGCTCGGGGCGGTCCTGGCGACGGCGCAGCGCCGAGCGCAGGCCGTGGCGCACCCCGGGCATGAGGTCAACGGTGACGACGAAGGCGAACAGCACCGCGAGGGCGAGCCCCGCCAGCACCCAGGGCAGGGGGAAGAAGGCCATGGCGGCCACGGGGAAGGAGGCGACCGCCGCCCACAGGTACATGACCAGCACCGCGCGGCGGTGGGAGTGTCCGGCCGCCAGGAGCCGGTGGTGCATGTGCATGCGGTCGGGGTGGGTGGGACTCAGCCCCTTCCGGGTGCGGCGCACGATCGCCATCATCATGTCGGTCAGTGGCAGCAGGAGGACCGCCAATGGCAGGAGGATCGGCATGAAGGCGGGCAGGGCGCGCGAGCCGTCGAAGCTGCCGGGGTCGATCTGCCCGGTGACGATGATGGTGGAGGCGGCCGATACCAGGCCCAGCTGCATCGCCCCGGAGTCGCCCATGAAGATGGTGGCGGGGTTGAAGTTGTGGGGCAGGAAGCCCACGCACACGCCGATGAGCGCGGCCACGATGGTGGCGGCCAGGGAGCTGTAGGAGCCCGGGCTCGTGGCGCGGGTCAGGACGTAGGTGTACAGGAAGAAGGCGGTCGAGCCGATCCCGATGATGCCGGCCGCGAGCCCGTCGAGCCCGTCGACGAAGTTGACGGCGTTGATGGCGGCCACCACGACGATGACGGTGGAGATGAGGGACAGGCGCGAGGAGCCGATCGTCAGCCCGGCCACGGGGAAGGTGAGGAGCTGGACGCCCTGCCAGGCCATGACGCCGGCGGCCAGGATCTGGCCGGCGAGCTTGGTCATCCAGTCCAGCTCCCACAGGTCGTCGACGACGCCGAGCAGGCACACCAGTCCCGCCCCCAGGACCACCGCCCAGGCGCTGGAGTCGATGACGTCGGAGAGGTAGGGGATCGTGGAGGCCACGGAGATCGCGGAGAACAGGCCGAAGAACATGGCCACGCCGCCCAGGCGCGGGATGGGCGTGGAGTGGACGTCACGGGCCCGCACGGGGGTCAGCGCGTTACCCACCAGGGCGATGTGCCGGATGATCGGCACGGCCACGTAGGTGGTCGCCGCAGCAATGGCCATGACCAGGAGGTAGACCTTCACGCGCCCGCCTCCGTCCTGCCGCGGGCCGCGCCTGCCGTCCCCTCGGACAGGGCGACGCCGGCCACTCGTTCCAGGTCCGCGAGCGCCAGGACCCCCTGGCGCAGGATCCGGGGGGCGCGGGCGTGCTCCCCGGCGAGGGTGACGATGGTGGAGGGAACCGGTCCCGGTGTGGCTCCGCCGTCGAGCAGCAGAATGTCCTCACGCCGGACGGCGCCGGCGGCTTCACCATCCGGCGCGAGCTCATCGACGCTCCGGACCCGTCCGGGGAAGGCGGCCCGGGCGGAGGCGGCGTCGGTGGCGGGCGGGGCGCCGGTGGGGTTGGCGGAGGTGACGGCCAGCGGGCCGCTGCGGCGCAGGAGGCTCAGGGCGAGCTCGTGGGCGGGCATGCGCACGGCGAGGGTGCCGCCGGTCTCCCCCAGGTCCCAGGTCAGGGCCGCATCGGCCTCCAGGATGAGGGTGAGCGCCCCCGGCCAGAAGGCCTCCATGAGGGCCCGGGCGGCCTCCGGCACCTGGGCGACGATCCCGGTCAGGTCGGCGGGGTCGGACACGAGGATCGGCGGGGGCATCTGGCGTCCGCGCCCCTTGGCGGCCAGCAGCCGCTCGACGGCCCTGGCGTCGGCGGCGTTGCAGCCGATGCCATAGACGGTGTCCGTGGGCAGGATGACGAGCCCGCCTGCACGCAGGTGCTTGCAGGCCGGTTGGAGGGGGTCGGGGTGGGGATGAGCGGTGCTCGCGGAGGGCTGCGGGGGGTGGCTCACGTCCCGCATCCTGCCACGGATCGGGTCGGTGGCGGGACAGTGCGGAGGTGTGGGCCCGGACGCGATGCCGGACCGTCACCTGAGCGGGCCTCCCCTCACCGGAGTATCCCCCGGTCCGCTTCCAGGATGAGCCCGGGACGACGTCGGGCCCTACACGATGCGGCGGGCCACGGCCCAGCGGGTGAGCTCGTTGCGGTTGGACAGCTGGAGCTTGCGCAGGACCGCGGAGACGTGGGTCTCGACGGTCTTGACCGAGATGAACAGCTCGGAGGCGCACTCCTTGTAGGTGTAGCCGCGGGCGATGAGTCGCATGACCTCCCGCTCGCGCGCCGAGAGGCGGTCGAGCTCGGTGTCGGCCACCGCTACCTCGCCCGCTCCGGCACCGAAGGCGTCCAGGACGAATCCGGCCAGGCGCGGGGAGAAGGCGGCGTCTCCAGCGGCCACGCGCCGCACGGCCTGGGCCAGGTCCTCGGTGGAGATCGCCTTGGTGACGTAGCCGCGGGCGCCGGCCCGGATGACGCCGACGACGTCGTCGCTGGCGTCCGAGACGCTCAGGGCCAGGAAGCGCGTCTCGGGGACGTCGTGGCAGGAGGCGACGACCTCGGCCCCTCCCCCGCCGTTGCCGCCGGGCAGGTGGACGTCGAGCAGGACGACGTCGGGCCGCAGGGCGTGGACGGCGGCGATGGCGCCCTCGACGTCGTCGGCCTCGGCGATGACGTCCAGGTCGGGGGCGTGGGCGGTCAGCTCGGAGCGCACTCCGGAGCGGACCAGGGCGTGGTCGTCGACGACCAGGACCCGCAGGGACGCGCTCGCATCGGCGGGCTGGTGGTGGTCTGTGGTGGTACCGGCGGGCGTGTCAGCCATGAGGGTCTTCCTGGTGGTGACGTGGGGTGATCGAGGAGTGAGGGGCCGGGTGCGGCCCAAGGAGACAAAGCAACGATAGACGGCTCAGTGGGCTCGCACGGGGAGAGTCAGTGCCACCTCGGTGCCGGTGGACATGCGGCGCACCCGGGCGCTGCCGCCGTGGCGCTCCATGCGGGCGATGATGGACTGGCGCACGCCGTGGCGGTCCTCGGCGATGGCGTCGAGGTCGAAACCGGGGCCGTGGTCGCGCACGAACACCTCCAGGCCCTCCTCGCCGGCCTCGACGTAGAGGGAGACCGGTGGGGCGCCGTGGCGCACCGCGTTGGACAGGGCCTCGCGGGCGGCGGCGACGATGACCTCGGTGTCACGGTCGGGGGCCCGGTCGCCGACGCACACGGCGTCGACGGCCACGCCGTAGCGGTCCTCGATCTCACCGGCCAGGTCGGTGAAGGCGTCGGCCACGGAGGTGCCCGGTGCGGGACGGTCGGTGTAGAGCCAGGCGCGCAGCTCGCGCTCCTGGGAGCGGGCCAGGCGGGCCACCGTCTCGGGCTCGTCGGCGCGCTTGCGGATGAGGGTGAGGGTCTGGAGGACGGAGTCGTGCAGGTGGGCGGCGATGTCGGCGCGCTCGGCCTCACGGATCTCGGCGGCACGGGTGTCGGCCAGGGCCCGGTTGGTCCGCAGCCACAGGGGTGCCAGGACCACGCCGATACCCACCACGAGCGCCCCTCCGGTGAGGAGCCCCGAGATGAGCTTGTAGGGGGTGCTGTCGGCGGCCACCCACACCAGGATGCCGACGACGGCCAGGCACACCCCGCCTGCCACCCGCAGGACAGCGCTCAGGTTGCGGTCGGGGCCGACCAGGTTGTCCATCTGCGACCAGGCCAGGGCCGCACCGGCGATGACGACGATGATGACTCCCACCGCACCGATCCGGTCCAGCAGCCCGAAGCGCCAGGACGCCAGGAACAGGGCAGCCAGGAGGAGTGCGCCGCCGTCGAGGACCGTCTGCGACAGGCCCAGGGGGGCTCCGCCGTCGGCCCGAGACTCTGCGGTACCTCTCCCACTCCTGAGGCGAGCCGCCAGGCGGGCGCGGGAGACCACCGAGGCGGGCACCTCTCCTGCCGGCCCGTTCTCCCCGGGGAGGGTCGCCCACAGCAGGGCGTAGAGCAGGGCTCCCGCGCCGCCGCCGAGGGCCAGGACGACCATGAGCGCGCGGATGTATCGCACGGGGATGCCCAGGTGGAGCCCCAGTCCCGCACAGACGCCGGCGATGCGGGCGGGGCGGCGCATACGGGCGGCCTCGACGGACAGGTCGGCCGGCGCCGGCCCCAGCTGGTGGGGCAGGCGGCGCAGAGGGGGGCGTCGCCGCAGCTGTCGCGGGGGGCTCCAGGAGTACGCGGGCCCGCCGGCGGTCGGCGAGGGCTGCGCACCCCGCTGCTGAGCTGTCGTCATGGCACCATCGTGGCACGTCAGGGTCGCCGACCCGAGGGGCCCCCGGGGGATTGGGGGGACAATCCGGGATCATTCAGGGGTTCCCCTGATCGTGCCGCAGGCCACGGACGCGAAGAATTGTTGACATGAACGACAAGCCCACTTCCCCGTCTGACGGTGCTTCCCCCACCGGTTCCGATTCCTCCGACTCCTCCGCATCCTTCCCCTCTTCCAACACACAGGGTCCCGACGGCGCCCAGCGCGATTCCCAGCAGGGACCGCAGTACGGACCGCAGCCGGGCCCCGCGCCCTCCTTCCAGCAGTACGGCGGCCCCCAGCCCGGACCTCAGGGCGGATCGACTCACCGCTTCTTCGACTCCCTGCGCGGCTCGGGCCTCATGCGCACCAACGAGCGCTGGATCGCGGGCGTGGCCGGGGGCGTGGCCCACCGCTTCGACCTGGACCCCACCCTGGTGCGTTGCGTGTGGGTGGTGCTCTCGCTCTTCGCCGGTGTCGGGCTGGTCCTCTACGGCCTGGCCTGGGCCCTCCTGCCCGAGGAGTCCGATGGGCGCATCCACCTGGAGGAGGCCCTCTCCGGCCGTTTCAACGCAGGGCTAGCGGGCGCCATCGGGATGACGATCATCGGCATGTCGACATTCGGCAGCGGTTTCATCCCCAACTGGTACGTCCATGAGGCGGGCACCGCGGGGATCGCCGCCGCCCTGTGGCCCCTGTTCTGGCTGGGGCTGATCGTCCTGGCCATCGTCTTCCTCATCCGCAGCGCCCAGGAGCGGCGCGCGAACCGGAAGGCCGCTCGAGTCCCTCGGGGACCCCAGCCCTGGCAGACCTACCCTGCCGGCGCCGCGCAGGCACCCGGGAACCGCCCCGGCAGCCAGGCCGGCCCTGCCGGTCCGGCGGGTCAGGCCGGGGGCTTCACCCCGGAGGCGGGATCCGCATCGGCCTGGGACTCCTCAACGCCCGGCTCCGGCGCCCCGGCCTTCAACCAGCCGGCCGGCGGCCAGAGCTGGCAGAGCCGCTCCTACCGGCAGTACCCGTCCTACCAGCAGCCACCCGTGCCGGTCCGCCCGGCCCGCCCGCGCCGTCCCGGCCCCGGCTCCTCGCTGTCGCTGGCGGTCCTGGGCCTGGGGCTCCTGACCGCGGCGGGCGTCTGGTACGCCACGGCGACCCACCGCCTGGGCCTGCTGCAGGGCCAGTTCATCCTCATCGGCACCCTGGTCGCCCTCCTGGGAGCGGGCATCGTCGCCAGTGGCCTGCGTCGTCGGCACGGCGGCTGGATGACGGTGCTGGGCTGGCCGATCCTGTTCGTCGTGGCGATCCCCGCGCTGGCCACCGCCTCGATCGTCCCCACGAGCCTGGCCCGCATGCCCTTCGAGACCCTCAAACACTCGACCACCGCCGCCTCGACCACGGTGACCTGGCAGGAGCTGACGGCGTCGGCCAGCGGCGGCAGCGTCACCCGCAACAAGGACATTGGTGACCTCACCCTGGATCTGCGCGGCATGCCCGCCACGGAGGCCAGCAAGCTCTCCACCATCACCACCCACCTCGACGTCGGCACCCTGCGCATCAAGACCGACACCGACCAGCGGGTGACGGTCAGGGCCGACGTCGACATGGGAGCGATCGACTCACAGGTCGCCCGGGCCTGGACCGTCAACGGCCGGCAGATGGATCAGAATGACGAGGGCCCGCGCCGCTACGACGTGACCGGCAAGAGCATCACCACCTACGCCAGCTCCAGCGGCGGGCTGAACGCCAAGCGCACCCTGGCCTCCCCCAGCAGTGATGACGGACGGCCACAGATCACCATCAACGCCTCAGTGGACACCGGGACGATCAACATCGAGGAGCGCAGCAACACCGTCTCCTGGTACGGCAACGCCGAGGAGCCCGTGTGGATCGTCAGCACCTGGTACGACGAGAAGGGCGACGCCCACGGCGACGACCTGCCGGTTCCGGGCATGAACCACCAGGCCATCACGGGCGAGGACGCTGAGACCTGCATCCGCACGGCCCACGAGAGCGTGAACGAGGACGACCGCAGCGAGGACGTCGGCTGGGGCAACCTGTCCAATCTGACCTCCAAGGAGCGCACCTCCTACGACGCCTGCGTGCAAAGGGTCCTGTCCGGGCAGGGCGCCGGGCAGCCCAGTGCGAGCCCGAGCCCCTCCGGATCGGCAACCCCGGCACCGTCCCCTGCGCCCACCAAGCAGTCCGCCACGGCCAGCCCGACAGCCGGCTGATCGCGCCCGCGAGCCGGCCTCACACACCAGAACTCTTCCCGGGCGCATCCCGGGCCCACCCAAGGAGACCCCCATGAGCAGCACCTCATCCACGACGTCGCCCAACGACACCGGCAGCAACAGCACCGAGGCGACCGGCGAGGACGCCACCAGGCCCTTCCCGACCACCGGTGACACCCAGCCCCTGACCCCGCCGGTGACTCAGCCCGCGACCGAGCCAGCAGTTGAGCCGGAGACTCAGCCGGTCACCGTGCCACTGCCCGCCTCTCAGGACGCCAGCGCGGACACAGCCTCCACGGGCTCGGCTCCTGCGTCCTCGGCGTCGAGCCCGGTGTGGAGCGCCGGGACGGTCACTGAGCAGGACCGCCCGCAGGCGCCCCAGGACATCAAGGGTTCCACGCTCCTGTGGGGGGCCTTCCTGCTCCTCGTGGGAGGGCTGCTCATCGCGGCGGGCCTGGGGCTGCGCTTCGACTTCACGACGACGGCCATCGCCTGTCTGGCGGGTCTGGGCGTCCTGCTCGTGGTCGCCGCCCTCATCCCTAAGGGGCGCCGCAGCGCCAAGAAGTCCTGATCCGCATTCACCACGTATTCGCACCATTGAGCCGCGAGGACGCACCTCAGGGCCCGCCGACTGCACCTCCACGGTGCGGCCGCGAAACCCACCGTGCGTCCTCGCGGCGTACTATTCAAAGAGAACTCACCGGAACCGAGAACCTCCACCACTGCGACGGATGATGAGGGACATCGATGGTTGAGACAGCATGCTCCGTACTCATGAGCCTGATCCTGAGCGTGACCGGCATCCTCCTCGTGGTGCTGGGGCGTCGGATGTCGCGGCGCAGGCTCCCGCCGAACTCGTGGGCGGGAGTGCGTTACGAGATCGCGCTGCGCTCGGAGGAGAACTGGTACACGATGCAGGCCCGGTGCGCGGCGGCGACTGTGGGACTGGGCGTGGTCCTCCTCGACTCGGCTGTCCTCTTCGCCGTTCAGGCGGTCCTGCCCGAGATGATCTCGATCCTGGTCCCCATGATCGTCATGTTGATTCAGACGGTTGCCGGTATCGCGTTCCTTCACGTTCAGGCCCGCAGGTGCGCCGTGGAGTTGGCGCAGAGCGCATAGGTCGGCTCCCCCACTCACTGACGCGAGTGAGGGAGCCGGCCGGGGGTGGTCGGAGTCCGGGGCGAGTGCTCAGCCCTGGTAGACGATCTTGGCCTTGACGTCGTCGACGGCCTCCTCGCCCAGGTAGTGGCGCACGATCTCCAGGCCGAAGTCGATGGCGGTGCCCATGCCGCGGGAGGTGATGACGGGGCCGTCGGTGACGACGGCGGCCTGGCTGACCTGCGCGCCGTGCTCAGCGAGCACGCCCACGAAACCGGGGTTCGACGTCGCCTCGCGACCCTCGAGCAGGCCCAGTTCGGCCAGGATCGAGGGGGCGGCGCAGATCGCGGCCACGGGCCGGCCGGCACGCACCCGCTCGGTGACCGCGGCCATGAGGGGCTCGACGGCCTTGAGGTTGGGGGTGCCGGGGATGCCGCCGGGCAGGACGAGCATGTCGTAGTCGTCCAGGTTGGCCTCAGCCAGGGCGAGGTCACAGGTGACGACGATGTTGTGGGAGGAGACGACGGCCCGCTCGGGGGTCACGGAGATCATCGTCGTGGGGATACCGGCGCGGAAGAGGATGTCCACGGTCGCCAGCGCCTCGACCTCCTCCAGCCCGGGGGCGATGAAGACGGCGACGGCCTTGTCGGTCCTCTGATCGGTGGGCGCGTGGAAAGCGGGCATGTCTCCTCCAGGAAGGTCGGCTCAGGTCAGTGCGGCTGGCGCCATCACCCTACGCGCCCGTGACGCCAGGCGTGAAGGACACCGCGGCTTCATGCCCCCGCCTGCGGCCCTCAGCGCTGGCGCAGGAGGTGCTGCTCGGCGCTGTCCAGGATCGGCTTGGCTGACTCGGGCGCGTAGACGCTCAGGCCGCCGTCGGACACGGGCAGCTCCACACTGCCGTCGTCGGCGACGGTGACCGGCTCCTGCCCGCCTAGGACGCAGATCCACTGCTCGCCTGCGTGCCGCGCCCCGACGTGGAGGCGTTTGGTGGCGGCCCTGCGGTCGGACAGGACGACGGCGAGCCCGGAGCCGGGGTGGTCCTCGTCGCCCTCGCGCGCGAAGCCGACGACGTCGGGGTCGTCGAGGGCGTCGTGCTGGGGACCGTGGGCCAGGGCGCGTCGCATGGTCATGAGCAGCGGCAGCTCGGTGACGGCCGGCAGGTCGCCGGTCTCGGGGGTACCGAACAGGTCGCCCCAGAAGACACAGGGGGTTCCGGCCTCGCGCAGCAGGATGAGGGCGTAAGCCGAGGGCTTGAACCAGGTCTCGATGGTGGAGGCCAGGGACTGGCCCGGCTGGGTGTCGTGGTTCTCCACGAAGGTGACGGCGCGCGCGGGGTCGGCGGCCACGAGGGTGCCCTCAAAGAGACGGGTCAGGTCGACGTCGCCATTGGAGGTGGAGGCGGCGTGCAGGTGGAAGTGGAGGGGGACGTCGAACAGGCTCATGAAGGGCACGGCCTCCAAGTAGCCCTCCAGCTCGGCGACGTCGCGGGACCAGTACTCACCCACGGCCGGCAGGGCGCGGCCGGTGGCCCGGCGCAGCTCGGGCAGCCAGCGGGCGAAGAAGTCGGCACCGACGTGCTTGAGGGCATCCAGGCGCAGGCCGTCGACGCCGGTGGTCTCCACGTACCAGCGCCCCCAGCGGTCCATCTCGGCGCTGACGGCGGGGTCGACGACGTGAACGTCGGAGCCCATGAGGTAGTCGTAGTTGCCGAGCTCGTCATTGACGCTCTCGTTCCACCGCTTTCCCTCGAAGAGCCAGACGCCCTGCTGGTGGCGGGCCTCGTCCCAGTCGGTGCCGTGGAAGCAGGTCCAGTCCCAGGTGAAGTCCGAGTAGGCGCCGGCACGCCCCGGGAAGGTGTAGCGGGTCCAGGCCGTAATCTCCTCGGTCTCACCAATGGTGCGCGTGCGGTCGTGAGGATCGACGGGCGTGGCGCGCACGACCTCGGTGTCGTCCCCGCCCATGCGGTGGTTGAGGACGATGTCCGCCACGACGCTGATGCCGGCGGCGTGCAGGGCCTCGATGGCGGCGAGGTAGTCCTCCTTGGTGCCGTACTTGGTGGGGACGGTGCCCTTCTGGTCGAACTCGCCCAGGTCGTAGGTGTCGTAGACGCCGTAGCCGACGTCCTCCACGCCTGCCTGGCCCTTGTAGGCGGGCGGCAGCCACACCGAGCTCACCCCGCAGTCGGCCAGGAGGGCGGCGTTGTCCGCCAGGAGGCGCCAGTGGGTGGAATCGGCGGGCAGGTCCCAGGCGAAGGCCTGGAGCAGGAGGGGGTTGACGACGTCGTCCGGGTTGGCGGGGCTGGGCTGGGCGTGGTTCTCGGTCACGGTTCCGATGCTGCCAGTCCTCCCCCTCGGCCGGGGGCATTCCACGCGGCCGGGGGCGTGTCCTTCCGGACGGGGGCGTTCGGCGCCGTCGGGGACCGGATTCCTGTCCCCCTACGCGCGACATGTCCCCGGCCGGGAGAAAATGCACCCCCACGCGCAGGATGTCCCCGCAGACAGAAGAAGGAGGGACGATGTGGACAGTGCGGAACGGCACCGCTCGCGACTCGCGAGTGGTCAGATTGACGTGAGCAGGGCGGCGACGTCGTCGAGCTGTATGGCGATCTCGGTGAAGTCCCGGTCCAGGTCGAGGGTGCGCACGTGGAAGCGGTGCCCGGTCTCGGTCCAGGTCTCGCGGATCGGCGGGTCGACGGCGGTCTGGGCGTAGAGCAGCATGCCGTCGACCTCGCGCCCGGACTGCCGGGGGTCGCTGGCCTCGTGCATGACGTAGCTGTAGATCTGATTGCGGTTGGCCGGGGACAGGATCGACCTGTCGTAGCGGGAGCCGAGGATGCGCCCGTAGCACTTGGTGTCGATGATGAGGGTCCGCTGCGGCCCGGTCAGGACGATGTCGGTGTGCAGTCCCGGGAGGAAGACCGGGGCGTCCTCAATGCCACCGCTCACCCACGGAGCGCCGGCGCGCAGGTGAGGGTGGTGGCGGCGGAAGTAGGCCAGGACGAAGCGCTCGTACAGGGCGCTCAGCTCCTGGGGGTCGAGGAAGTCGGCGAGGCTGACTGCCCCGTCGGCACCGCTGAGCAGCCGCTCGTCCAGGACGAGCCGGCAAACCCCCATGAGCAGCCGGTAGGAGCGGTTACCGCGGTGGAAGCGCAGGCTGTCCCATTGCAGCTGGCGCAGGTCCCCGGCGCTCATCACCTCGACGTCGCCCATGACGAGCAGTGTGGACTTCAGACGCTTCCGGCGGGCCGGGGCGATGTCGCCGTGCAGGATCAGGCGCAGGGCGGCGGTCTTGAGGAGCCGGTTCATGAGGGTGTTCTCGGTGCGCTCGTCGTATCCGCAGCGCACCAGGTTCCTGCGACGTGCCCTCAGACGCATCGTGGCGGCCGGGTCGATGCGTCCCCGCACCACCGTCAGGTCCTCACTGAAGGGCTGATAGTCCCGCTCAAAACCGCGTCGGCGCTGGTTGTCCAGCCCTCCGGCCAGGATCGCGGCGAGCATGTCGTGGACGTGCTCGAAGTCCTCGGCCGCCAGGCGCCGGTGCGCGCCGGTCTCCAGCGTCTTGAAGGCGTAGGCGAGCATGTAGTAGACGTTCTTGAGCAGGACGGTGCTCGGACCACGCTGGTGCGGTCGGCCGGGAGCCCCGTCCCGCGCCCGGCCGGGTAGGGCGGCTGTCATACCAGGACGCTCTCCAGCTCGTGAATGCTCTCGTCCATCGCGGCGGGATTGTCGAACCAGTACTCGCGCACCAGTGGCTCCAGCTCGTATCGCACCACCGAGGTCACGTCCGCATCCGTGCCCGCAGGGTTCTCGGGGCCGGCCGCAGGCAGGCACAGGTAGGAGTGGCCGATCTGGAACCCGGGCCCGAGGGCCTCATCCTCGGCGATCCGCTGGTTGAGGCGGCGTACGACGTCGACCAGCGCTTCCAGCCTCACGCTGCCCACGGCCTCGACGTGTCTGAGGAACCCGGGGTGATCGAGGGCCGGCCTCATCTCGAAGAAGGCGAAGCGGCGCCGTAGCGCGTAGTCGATGAGGGCCAGGCCCCGGTCGGCGGTGTTCATCATGCCGATGATGTGGAGCCGCTTCGGGACGGACAGCAGCTCCCCGGACACGGGCAGACGCAGCGCCTCCCCACGGTGCTCGGCCTCGATGAGCATGAGCAGCTCGCCGAAGGCCTTGGAGATGTTGGCCCGGTTGATCTCGTCGATGATGAACACGTAGTCCCGTCCCGGGTCGGCCGCGGCACGCCGGCAGAACCTGGCGAAGACGCCCTCGGCGGCCGCGAACCCGCCCTCGGCCGTGGGGCGCAGCCCGACGACGACGTCCTCGTAGGCGGTCGACTGGTGGAACTGCACCACCTCCACCCGCGAGTCATCCGTCTGTCCCATGAGGGCGTAGGCCAGGCGCTTGGCCGCGAAGGTCTTCCCCGTGCCCGGGGCGCCCTGGAGGATGAGGTTCTTCTTGCGGCGCAGCAGCCCGAGCATCTGCTCCAGGTCCTCGGGTCTGAGAAAGACCTCGTCCAGGAAGTTCTCCCGCGTGTAGCTGTCGGCGACGTCGGGCTCATCAGCGTCCTGGGGACTCGCGGCAGGGTCGAGAGTCGTGGACGAGACAGAAGCGTTCCGGTTCCGGAACAGCGACTCGAGCTGGGCTGGGTTGTAGCTCGTGTTCTCCGTGACTCGTTGCAGGCTCACTGCTCCCACACGCCGGTCGAGCGGCCAGGAGCCGACATGCGTCCACTCGATGTCGCGTACGCAGCGGTAGGAGGGGCGGGCGTCGTCGTAACGGAACTCCGAGCGGACGACGCCGCGCCCGATGATCTCGGTGGGACCGCGCCGGGCGTAGACGACGTCGCCGGGACGCATCGTGCGGGTGAAGTCCCGGATCATTCCCGCCGCGCCTGTCGGCCTGCCGCCCCAGTCCCCGTAGCCGGCCTCCAGCGCCTCGATGACCGCCTCCTCGTTCGGGTAGCTGGTGGGGTCACCAATCCGGTCCCAGTTGAGCGCCATGATCCCGGACGTTCGAAACTCCTCCCACTTCCCGGCGCCCTCACCCGGGACGTAGAGCCAGTAGCCGCGCTCCTGCTTCTCGGCCGTCTGAGCATCCTCGTCCGACGTCGTCATCGGCTCGCCCATGATTCCTCCTTATCGCCCGTGCCCGCAGCGCTGCGGGCACGTCCAGGGGAATAGTAGTGCCGGCCCACCCCATCGGTACCAGCCGGGTACGTGCACCTCCGGGCATGGACATCGACGCCGTCGGGAACATTCCACACGACCGGGTGCGTGTCCTTCCGGCCGGGGGCATTCGACGCCGTCGGGGACCGGAATCCTGTCCCCCAACGCGCAGCATGTCCCCGACCGGGAGGGAATGCACCCCCACGCGCAGGATGTCCCCGTCAAGACCGGCAGCCCCAGGCCAGCACCGGTCCAGTGCCGACCAGTGCCAGGCCAGCACCAGCCAGGCCCTTACCCAACACCCCATCTGATACCAGTCTGGTATCACCTGCTACTGTGGAGACATGGCGATGACATTGCGCTTGAGCAAAGAGGATGAGCGGCTGCTCGCGCTCCTTGCACAGGAGGACGGGGTCAGCCGCCAGGAGGCAACGATCCGGGCGATCCACGAAGCGGCCGCGCGCCGCGGACATGAGCAGCGAGTCGCAGACGCCTCCGCCCGTATCCGCAACCGGTACGCCGAAGTCCTGGAACGCCTCGGCCGTTGATCGAGCAGAAATGGTCGAGTACCTGACGCTCGAGGACGCGCTGTCGCTCATTGAGGACCTCGCTGTGGGACCGGTCCGGGATCTCGGCCTGCTCGACTCGGCGCTGCACCGACCTGCGACCATGCTCTGGGGGCGCGACGCTTACGCCACGATCGACGAGAAGGCGGCGGCTCTGCTCGATTCCCTGGTCCGCAATCATCCTCTGGTGGATGGCAACAAGCGCCTGGGGTGGTTGGCCACACTGGTCTTCCTGGACATCAACGGCCACTGGGTCGAGGCTCCCGACGACGACGCCTACCGGCTGGTGATGGACGTCGCCGCTGGGGAGCTCTCACTCGAGGAGATCACCGAGGCCCTGTCTCGATGGCACGGCCGCGGCTCGGAATAGAGCAGCGCGGTAGAGCACGGCGTCGATCCCTCGGCTTGGAGACGCACGGCGACAGCCAGGGACATTTCTGTACGGCCGGGGGCATTCGACGCCGTCGGGGACCGGATTCCTGTCCCCCAACGCGCAGCTTGTCCCCGGCCGGAAGAAAGTGCACCCCAACGCGCAGCCTGTCCCCGGCCGGAAGAAAGTGCACCCCAACGCGCAGGATGTCCCCGCCAAGACCGGCAGCACCGGACCAGCGCCCCATCCAGCGCTCAGGCCGGCGCCCGCAGTACCACGATGCGCTCGGAGAGCCTGCCCACCAGCGGCAGCCGCGTCAGAGGTGCGAGCAGGGGATGGTAGCGCGCGATGGTGCGGGTGAAGGGGACGTCGTGGAGCAGCGTGTAACCGGGGGCCACCGTCCGGCGGAACTCGGCAGCGCTGGAGCATCCGTAGGTGTAGCGCGCACCCGCATCCTCCACCGAGCGCTCCCGGCCGTACTTCTGGAACAGGCGAGGCATGACCTCGATGAGGACGGTCGCACCGGGCAGGCGCGCAGCGATGATGCCCAGGAGCGTGCGCACCTCCTCCTGCTCGAGATACATGCTCAGTCCCTCGATGATGACAAGCACGTCGCGGCTCACCTCCCCCACCTGGTCGGGCCAGTCGGGGTCGAGGGCGGAGGCAGCAATGGTGCGGTGACGCTCGCCGTCCTCGAGCAACCGACGTCGCAGCGCGATGACATCGGGCAGGTCGAAGTCGTACCAGGTGACGCGCCCGTCGTCGAGGCGCTGGAAGCGGGTGTCGAGCCCACAGGCGATGTTGACCACCGCACAGCCGGGGTGGGTGTCCAGGTACCCGGCCACGAGCGGGTCGAGCGTGAGGGTGCGCAGCACGACGCCGTCGGCCATGAGCCGGTCCTGCTTGGCCATGGTGAAGTCGTAGTCGAGCCGGGAGACGAGCTCAACGGCGGCGGGGTCGGAGAAGCGCGGCCGGTCGGAGAGCGTGTGCTCTGCCCTGGCGTGGAGGGTCAGCAGCATCGTCTTGCTGACACTGGTCAGATCTGCTGTCTCGTGTGCGCTCACGCGGTCAATTCTGCGTCGCCCGCGGCTCAGGGAACCACCCCTGTCAGAAAAACAGACTGCGCCGCCCGTTCCCACTGTCCGCCGCGCGGCTCAGTTCTCTCAGTCCTCCTCGAGGACCCCGTTCCAGGCCAGGAAGCCGATGGTGCGGCGCATGGCCTCTTCCCAGTTGGCGTCGCCAAAGCCATGGGCGGCGCCGGGGATGGTGACGAGCTCGGCGTCGGGCAGGGTACTCACGGCGGCCCGGGAGACCTCGATGGGCACGGCGCGGTCCTGGTCCCCGTGGACGATGAGGACCGGGCGGCGGTAGGAGGCCAGTTCGGCCCCGACCTCCAGGTTCCAGCCGTCGACGGCGTAGGCGCGCCCCAGGCGGGTGCCCGCCCAGTCGAACTCCTCGGGCACGGCCGCCGGCGTGCGGAAGGCGGCGCGCAGGTTCTCCCCCAGCCGCAGGGCCGGGTACCACAGGGCCAGGGCGGTGATCCGCTGCGGGTGGCGGGCGGCCGCGAGCGCTGCGACCGCTCCGCCCAGGCTCAGCCCGAACAGGGCGACCCGGGAGGCGTCGACCTCCGGCCAGGCGCAGGCGGCGGTGAGGACGGCTTCAAGGTCGGCCAGCTCGGTCAGGGCCGACATCGCGGTGGTCTCGCCCTGGCTGGCGCTGCCGCCACCCCCGCGGAAGTCGAAGCAGATGGCCACGGCCCCGGCCGCGGCGAAGCGCCGGGCCATGGGGGCGACGCGGGTGTGGGAGCCCTCCATCCCGTGGCAGCAGATGACCAGGGGCGCGGGGGTCGACGACGCCGTGCGCGGGACGTAGGCCAGTCCCCCGAGCCTCTGCCCCTGGACGGTGAGGGTGACCTGCCGTGAGAGGTAGGGCTGCGTCGTCACGTGTTCTCCTTACTGCCTGGGGCCGGCAACGAGAACCGGCCCGGCGGCCATCGTAGACGGGCCGCCGGGCCGGGCGCGGACCTGCCTCTCAGCGGTAGGCCTCTGCGGAGGCGCTCTCGTCGTAGCGGGCCACGAGGACCAGGCCGGACAGGGCGTAGGGGCCTCCGATGTAGGGCATGACGTGGACCAGGGCGGCGGCCACCTTCTGGCGGGAGGAACCGGCCCGGATCGCCCCGGCAACGTGCGGGCGCAACTGGGTGGTGGCGCCGATGGCGGCGATGGCCACCAGGCTGATGAGCTCGCGCTGGGCGACGTCGAGGCCGCCGCGGGTGGCGAAGTCACCGAAGGCGGAGGAGGTCAGCAGGTGGGGCACGAACTCGTCGAAGGGCGTAGGCAGGGCGGAGAAGACCTCCTTGACCTCGTTGCCGTACAGCGGGGCCTGGATGGCGGCGCCGGCCTGCTCGCGGGCACTGGGGTCAGTGGCATCCACGGTGCCGGCGTTCTCCAGGGGCAGGGAGATGCCATTGGCCTCGAAGACCCCGTTGGCGATGTCGATCGCGTTGAGGGTCTTGGGGAAACCGATGTAGGGGGCGCACTGGTAGATGGTCTCACGCAGCTGGAGCGGGCTGGCTCCGATGTTGAGGGCGGCCCCCACGTGGGCCTGCAGCTGCGGGAGGGTCTGCATGGCGGTCAGGGCGGTGATGGTGAGCAGCTCGCGCTCGACGTCGGTGAGGACGCCCGTGGAGAAGGCCTCGTCGAAGATCCCGTTCTGGAGGATGTCGAACAGCTCGGGGTCCGCGGGGTGGGGTTGGGGCTCCACCCCGAACAGCCTGGTGAAGGTCTCACGTGCTTGAGGTGTCAGCGCCATGGAGGGCTCCTTCTGCAGTGCGGGCGGCTCGACCCGAGCATGTCACGTTCAATGCCCCAGCGACAGGCCCCAGCAGTCCTCCCAGAGCACAGGATCTCAGCCACGCCGGACGAGCACAGAGACCCAGTCCTGCCGAGTATCGAAAATCCGATCCACCCGAATGAAGTGCTCTTCAATGCTGTCAACAGCCAGCAGACGACCAGCCACAACATAGCGACTGTCAGTTGGCGTGCCAACAACAACATCCAACCTGCTCCCGGCCAACGGGAAGCTACGAGCCCCTTCGACCGCCTTAAGCAGGGCATCCACCTGCTGAAACGCTAAGTCCGGGTCGCCTGAGGTCTCAACCGTGAAATCCCAGGCCTCATCAAGATCAATGAGAGCATCAGTTGAGTAGACGATCTCAGCACTCATGGGCGGAATCCCGCCGTGCGACGAAGTGCGCACGCACGTCTGCAGCACTAACCCACCCTTGCTCCTCACCAGAAATCCGACCCGCCTCGACCTCTCGGAGGAGACGACGACCCGCCTTAATGCGGTCATAGTCCTTCATATCGAGAAGGACGTACTTCCCATGACCATTCTTGGTGAGGAAAACAGGCGAGCCCTCCGCGACATCCTTAAGAACGTCGGTGTAGCTCCTCAGATCTGATACTGGCTTGATCGTCGGCATGACACCCCCGCTGCTGAATCCTTCGATTAATTCTACAGCACGAGCATCAGGATGTCGAGATCGTGGCTATCCTCAAGGCCGCGCGGATAACGCGGGCGGCCTGCTTCTCAAGCTCGTCGCGCGTCAGACTCACGCCCCCGTCCTCCGGCGCGGTCCGGCCACCCGGCCCGCGGCCTGCGCTCCCTCGCTCCAGGGCCGCCAGGAGGTTCTCCCAGTCAGCCTCGCCTCCGGGCATGAAGAGCTCGTTGCCTGCCTTGATGGTGGCGGCCGCGGTGGCACGCGGGTGCTTCATGTCGCTGCGGGTCATGCCGTCGACGACCCAGTCGGTCATGACCAGTCCGTCGAAGCCCCACTCCCGGCGCAGGATCACCTCGAGCAGCTGGGCCGACTCGGAGGTGTGGACTCCGTTGATGAGGTTGTAGGAGGTCATGACGGCGGCGGGGCGGGCCTGGCGCACGCAGATCTCGAAGGCGCGCAGGTAGAGGTCGCGCAGGGCTCGGGGGCTGACCCGGCTGTTGGAGTTGAGGCGGTTGGTCTCCTGGTTGTTGCAGGCCAGATGCTTGATGGTCACGCCCCGCCCCGGGTGGGACTGGACCCCGCGGGTGATGGCGGCGGCGAGACGTCCGGCCAGCAGCGGGTCCTCGGAGAGGTACTCGAAATTGCGTCCGCACAGGACACTGCGGTGCAGGTTGAAGGCGGGGGCGAGCCAGAGGTGGATGCCGAAGCGCTCCATCTCGGCCCCGACGACGTCGCCGAGCCGCTCGGCCAGTGCCGGGTTCCAGGACTGGGCGAGCGCAGTGCCGATGGGGATGGCGGTGGTGTACTGCTCGCGGATCTCGGTGGGTTCGCGGGGTTCTGGTTCGTCGTCGATGCCGAGGGCCTCACGTCCGGCGTCGTCCATGAGCTCGAGGAAGGTGGCGGGCAGGCTGGAGTCGCCCAGGGAGAAGGGGCCCTCGGCGTCAACGCCGTAGGTGGGGGCCAGGCGCAGGCCGGCGGGCCCGTCGGCCATGATGATGCTGGGCAGGCCGGGGATCCGGGTGGTGGTCTGGCCCGCCGCGCCGATGACAGTGGTGGAGGCGGCCCCGACGATGGAGCCGGACTCCTCGCCGCGACGGTAGTCGCCCAGAACGATATGGACGAGCTCGTCGTCGCAGAGCCCTAGGGCCAGCGCAAGGGCCTCGCTGAGGTCCTCCGAAGCGGCCTGCTCATCGGGCTCCACACTGTCCGGCCGGCGCAGGTCGGCCGGGTCGACGGCGAGCACCGGCAGGCCGGCCGGAATGTCAAGAACCGCAGGGGTCTCGGGCTTCCAGTCGGTGAAGCCGGGCTCCCCTAGGCCGCCGGCCAGGTGTCGCACGGTTGCATCCTGGGCGAGCTCGACGACGGCGACGGGACTCAGCTGCCGGCTGGAGGTTCCCGCCCGCAACAGGTAGCGACCGGCCTCCAGGATCGTGGCATGGGAAGCCTCGTCGTAGGAGGCCAGGTCGGTCAGATCGACGTCGACGGTGATCCGTGCCGTGGCGCCGGGGGCGATCTCGTCGGTCTTGGTGAAGCCTGCCAGCGCCTGGAGGGGCTGGTCGAGGCGTCCGGCCGGCACACTGGCGTAGACCTGGATGGTCTCCTTGCCCGGGTAGCCGCCGGTGTTGGTGACGTCGACGTCGATGCTCACGCGGGCGCCCTCGAGGCTCACCTGGCGGGTCTGGACGTCGAAGATCGTGTAGCCCAGGCCGAATCCGAAGGGGAGGAGCGGTTCCTTGCCGGTCGAGTCATAGAAGCGGTAGCCGACGTAGATGCCCTCACGGTAGTGGGTGTCGTCCGGGTCGCCGAAGTCGCCGATCTGGTCGTCCTCGTCCCAGGCGGCCCAGGTGGTGGCGAGCTTTCCGGAGGGGTAGGCCCGGCCCAGGAGGACGTCGGCGAAGGCGTCACCGATGGTCGCGCCGAGCTGGGAGAGCAGGAGGATGTTGGCAACGTCGCCCAGCGGGCTGAGGTCGACGACGCCACCCACGTTGAGCACGAGGAGGAAGCGCTCGAAGCGGGCGTTCAGGGCGAGGATGTCGCGGATCTCGGTGTCGGTGAGCCTGAGGTCTCCGGCCTCAGGGGTGCGGTCACTGCCTTCCCCGGAAGTTCGGGACAGAACGTAGACGGCCGTACGCGGGTCGGTGCCGGCCTCGACGTCCAGGGGAATCGTGTACTCCGGCTCGGGCATGACCGAGCCCATGCCGACCATGATGGCGGGGACGCCGCGCTTGGCGGCCTCGGCCCTGATGCCGGCGATGAAGTCCTGGTGGGCCTGGAGACGGATACGGTCGTAGGCCTCCAGCCAGGGCCGGGTGACGATGGTGAAGCCGGCTGCCTCCAGGCCCTCCTCGATGGTGGTGACGTGGCGGGAGTTGACGTCTCCGCTGCCGGTTCCGCCCTTGATGGTGTGCCGCGCACCGGATCCGAACAGGGCGATCTCGCCCGGCTCAGTCAGAGGGAAGGCGCCATTGGAGCGCAGCAGCACCATGCACTCAGGGGCGAGAGCGCGGACGGCGGCGAGATGGTCGGTCTCATGAGTGCTCATACGCATCTACTCCAGGACGTGTCGTGACAAGAAACCCACGGTACGGCTCATGATGAGCTGGGAGCGACCCAGGGGACGAGCGTATTGCGATCAATATCAGCGTCAGTGACGGGGTCCTTCCACGTCTCAGTGAACTTTCCCCGCCTGTTGGATCGGAAAATAGTCGGCATATAGTCGCCGTCGTAGGACGTGCTTGACCAGGCGTTTCCAGGAACCGGGTTCGGTGTGTGCTCGGAGGCTCCGGATGGAGACGTCGTCGGCGCCAGCGGATGGTACACAGGCGCCTGGTAGCCCCGTGCCGCCTGGATCAGCTCATCACTGAGAGGGATCGCGACATAAGCGCCCTCTGTCGGCTGTCCGCAACGGCTGAGGTCGGAGAGCCCGTAGACCGAGATCGAGATGCGGGTCTGATCGTCTGACAGGGAGGCGCTGGCCGAGGTGATCGCGCAGGCGGGCTGGCTGAGCTGGACCACGATATAGGTCCTCTCCCCCAGCACGCTGCCCCCTGCACCTTCAGTTGTGGCCTGCGCCGGATCGAGGGTTGCCAGCGCGACCTTGGAGTCGATGACCGCGGCGGAGGCGAAGGCCGCGGGCTGATCACTCGCAGTCCACGGGTAGTAGACCGGATTCACTCCGATCTGCTCCGAGGAGTCCGAGTGACCGTGCTGGACCTCGCCTTCAACCACAGGGGTGAAGAGGGTGACGGGCGCCCCATTGGCAACAGGGCTCGCTGCGGCCGATGAGAACGGGTCCACGGTCTGCCCTGAGGCAGTGGGCCGAGGAGCCGAGGAGGCGTCACCACTATCGCAACCGTACGCATAGGGCATGCAGTGGCCAGCAGAATCAGCGGACGTCGTCTCGGCATCCGATACGGAGTGACGTGCAGGAAGGAAGGGAAGGGCCACCAGGATCAGCGCAAGCACCACCATGAAGCAGCCCGCTCCACGATTCGCAGCGTACTGTCTCTCCGAGGGCTCATTGGCCTCGGGGTCGCGGTATCTCCATGCTTCAGTCGACCACCACAGTGCCTCCGGATCGGACAGCATGAGGAACAGTCCGAGTCCGCCCATCAACAAAGCCGACAGAATAAGAGAAATTGCCATACTCGCTTCTTCTTGAGTGAACAGTTCCACCCCGCCGCCACGGGCTTCAGATGCCTACGATAGCCGAGACATGCCCCCGGATCCGGAAAACTCTTCGGACCGCGTTCGAGACCCTGCGGAGTGGAGGAATCATGAAGGCACCCAGGAGACTCAGCGGAAGCAGGATCGCCGTCGGCGCAGCCAGCGTGGGCCTGACGGTGGGGGCCTTCAGCCTTTACTCCCGTAAGCGCTATGGCCGCTCGGCCGCGGCGAGCCTGGCGGAGTACGGCGTCCGGCCGGTCAAGACACTGGCGGCCCGCATTCCAATGACCGAGCGGATCGCGCGTCTGGCCGACCGCCCCGAGCCTGCCCGCACCGTCACCTTCCCGGCCTGGGGTCGCTTCTTCTACGACCTGGAGCGGAGCGAGGACTCCGGCATGCCCATCTATCACGTCCGCCAGCGGACGCCGTCGAGCACGGTCATCGTCTACCTGCACGGCGGCGGCTACATCTCCACGGCGGTCTCGGCGCACGCCTGGCTGCTCGACCATCTGGCCCGAAGGACGGGGGCCGACGTCGTCATGCCGCTCTACCCACTGACGCCCCACCACACCTGGTCCGAGGCGCACCGGCTGGTGCTGGAGCTCTATCGGCGCACGGTGGCGCAGAACCCGGGGAAGCGGATCGTCCTCATGGGAGACAGTGCTGGCGGGGGCCTGGCGGCGGTCATCGCCCTGTCCCTGGCCGAGGCCGGCGACACCCAGCCCGATGAGCTCGCACTCATCTCGCCCTGGGTCGACATCACCAACACCAACCCGGATATCGCCGACTACGTAGACACCGACCCGCTCATGGCTCCCGAGCCCCTCGCCGAGATCGGCCGTTCCTGGGCGGGCAGCACCCCGCCGACCGACTGGCACCTCTCCCCCATCTACGGCGACCTGTCGGGCCTGAAGAAGGTGACGACCTTCGTGGGGACCCGGGAGATCCTCCTGCCGGACAATGCGCTCTTCCACGCCAAGCTCCTGGAGGCCGGGGTGGACTCGACGCTGCACGTCGGTGAGAACCTCAACCACGTCTACCCGATGTTCCCCACCCCGGAGGGACGCCGGGCGCGCCGAGACCTCGTCCGCCTCATCACCGGTGAGCTCGCCTAACCACGTTCGATGATCGCCACTGGCCGTCAAATGTGGCGGCAATCGTCGTCACATGACAGTGCGAGGATCAGGGACTCAAAGCCTTCAGGGGGAAGGTCACAGCGCCATCGGGAAGCATCATCGTGGGACCGTCCGCAGTAACAACAGCCCTGAACTGTGGGAGAGGCGTCCGCGTCGTGTCGATATCTCCCACGAACGCCGCCAGCGAGGACTGAGCCGCAGGAATCTGCCTCTGTCCCAGCTTGACCTCGAAGGCGGCCCACCGTCCGTCATCGAGCTCGACAATAACGTCCGCTTCTCTGCCCGACTTGTCCCGGAAATGATAGATGTGACCGCCCAGTACCTCAGCGAAGACCCTCAGGTGCTGCACGACCAGCGACTCGAACCAGAACCCGGCCGTCTCCAGGTCCTGCATCAAACGCCCCGGCGAGGTCGCGGTCACTGCCGCAGCCAGCGCGGGATCAACGAAGTGCAGTTTCGACGACGTCCGCACCGCATAGCGAGACCTCAAATGAGGAGCCCAGGCCGGCTGCTCCTCGACGACGAACAGGCGTTTGAGGGCGTTCACGTAAGCGATCGCCGTCTCTGCGGACAACGATTGTCCGGAGACATCCTTCGCGATGGTGGCGAAAGAGGCTTCCGTCGAAATACGCCGGGCGAGAGACCGTATGAGGGCACGCATCCTCAAGGGGTCCCGGCGCGGCTCACCATCGAGACGGCCGATGTCGATACTGATGATGTCATCGATATAGTCCCGCAGATGACGTTGTGCCTGAGAAGTCGTCAGATCACGATCCCCGGGCCACCCTCCGTGGACCAGCTCGTCAAGGACCTCGGCCACGCTCGTTCCCGAGACCAGCACAGGTTCGGGAGCCTGACCATCGAACAGTCCCGCAAGTGAGACGCTTCCATCGCCGAGACCACGCTCAAACAGGGTCATCGGACGCATACGGATTCGCGATACCCGATGTGCGCCTGAGTGGCGGGCAGCATCCTCAACCGGGACGGAGGATCCGGTCAGGAGGAACTGACCCGGACGCTGACGTGAGTCGATCTCTCGACGCACCAGATTCCACAGGGAGGGCTCGATCTGCCACTCATCGATAAGACGCGGGGCCTCCCCGGCCAGAATCAGGGACGGGTCGACCTCCAGGGCCGCGCGCAGCTGCGGCAGCCCTGAGTCGAGGGCCACCTCGGAGGAGGCGTGCCGGCGGCCGGTCATGGTCTTGCCACAGGCCCGCACTCCTTCGAGGAGGACGCCTCCCGAGTAGCCGAGCGAGTCCTGGACAACGTGGTCGACAACCCGCGGCAGATAGCCGTTCTGACCCACCAGTTCTTCAGCCTCTCTTGCAGGATCCGGCCTCGATCCGGATGTTGGCGCCATTCTAATCCCCCATATGGCGTCCATCCAGTCCGGCATGTGGCGCCGTTTCGATCCGGCATGTGGCGTCTACTGACCAGGTGAACACGAACTGGCTCGCTCACCGGAGACACGTCATCGACGGTGAAGAGCTCATCCAGGTCAAGACCGCGCGTCTTGGCCCGGCTGCAAGCCGTCTTTACCCGGCCTGCGCGGAGCGGTAGTACATGACCGCGACCTGGGTGCGGTTGCGCAGGCCGAGCTTGGCCAGGATCGCGCTGATGTGGTTGCGCACCGTGCCCTCGCTCATGTACAGCCGCGCCGCGGTCTCGGCGTTGTCCAGTCCCTCGGCGACGGCCTCGACCACCTCGTACTCGCGGTCGGTCAGGGCCGCGAAGGCGGTGCTCCGCAGGTCCTTGCCGGACGTTCCCGGGCCCTCCTCTGCCTGCTCCCGCCCTCCGGCGGGCCCGCCGAGCCCTATGGTGGTACTGCGCTCGAGCACCTCCCCCTCCAGGACGCACACGCCGGCCATGACGGAGCGCAGCGCCGGGGCGACCTGGGCGACGTCCTGCTTGATGAGGTAGCCGCGCGCCCCCATCTTAAGGGCCCGCACGATGTACTCGTCGTCGGAGAAGGTGGTCAGGAAGACGATGCGTGCCCCGGCGTCCTCGGCCAGGATCTGCTCGGCTGCGCTGAGCCCGTCCCCGCCGGGCATCTGGATATCCATGAGGAGGATGTCGGGGGTCAGCTCCCGGTAGCGCTCGGTGGCCTCGGGCCCTGAGCAGCCCAGACCGACGACCTCGACGTCGTCCTCGACCGACAGGATCGTGGACAGGGACTGGGCGACGAGCGCGTCGTCGTCGACGATGAGGACCCTCATGATGTTCCTTCTTTCCCTTGTCCGTCCTTGGGGATCGTGGCGAAGACCGTGAACCGTGGCCGCGGGGTGATACGCACCCGGCCGCCCAGGGCCTCGACCCGCTCAGTCATGGAGCGCAGGCCCAGTCCCGAACCCCCACGGCCGTCCACGGCCGGCTCATCCTCGTCGGGCACGACACCGTCATTGTCGACCGTGACCTGCCAGAACGCAGGGTAGTCGGTGACGGCCACTCGGGCCGAACGGGCTTTGCCATGGCGAGCGGCGTTGGTCAGGGCCTCACGCACGACGGCGACGACGCAGCGCGCCACCGCCGCCGGCGGCTCGGTATCGGTCGAGCAGTCCACGCTCACGGTGGCGATGCCGCAGCGCAAGCCCAGCAGGTTAAGGGAGGTGGCCAGCTCCTCACCCTCGTCGGACAGTGCGTGGACGGAGCGGCGCATGGAGTCCAGGGCCTCGTCGAGGCCGTCGTCCAGGGTGGCGAGGTCGTCGACGACGCCCGGCGCGTCCCGGTGGATGACCTGGAGGGCCTTGACCTGCAGCAGGAGACGGGTGAGGAGGTGGCCGACGCCGTCGTGGATCTCGCGGGCGATCCTGGTGCGCTCGGACAGAGCGGCGGCGCGCAGCTCGTGGTCCTGGGCCTGAAGCAGCCGGGCGTTGGTGTCCTGCAGGGTGAGGACCTTCTCGCGCAGGTCGTCGCGCACCGCATGCAGACTCCTTCGCGCCTCCGCCTCCTGGACGGTGCGCAGCGCGAGCAGAGCAACGAGCGCACAAATCGCCAGGGCGAGCGCCAGTACCGGGGCCCTCGGCACCTGTCTGGCCACGACAACCGCGAACGGGAGGCCGCTGATCGCGGCCGCCACCCGCTCCCGCCGATTCCCGGATGCAGCAAAACGACCCAGATCGTAGGCAGCCAACGGAGCTCCGACCACGGACGCCGTCGTGAGGGTTCCGAGCAGGAGGTAGGCGGTGGGCATCACGATCGCCCAGCGGCTCCGGTCGACAAACGTGCCCATCCCGCTGACAGCCACGGCACCGAGCAGCCAGATCACGACAACTGCGTCCATCTCCACGGTGAGCAGGGCCAGCAGGACACAGCCGCACAGCAGCACGCCCTTGTCCACCAGTACCTTCACGCCTCGATTATCGACGATCACCGGCGCTTTCAAACCCTTCAGGCCGATCCGGTGGCCCTGTTGCCGGATCTCATGACAGAAGTCATGACTGCCCGCCCAGGTCATGACGGCAGGCACTTCTGGCCGCCACCGCCCCCGCAGGAACATGGGAGTCATGAGCCGGGGGACACCGGCGGGAAGAGAGGAACTGAGATGGAAGTCAAGGACGGGGCCAGGGATACCAGCCCGGCTGTGGAGGTCGGCTCCCTGGTCAAGCGCTACGGGGAGCTCGTCGCGGTCGACGGTCTGTCGCTGACGATCCCGCGCGGTCAGGTGCTGGGCCTGCTCGGCCCCAACGGATCAGGCAAGACGACCACGATCAGCTGCATCCTCCAGCTGCTCACCTACGACAAGGGCTCGATCCGCGTGTTCGGCGAGCCGATGACGCCCACTGCCTACGGGCTCAAGCGCCGTATCGGCGTGGTGCCACAGGAAGTGGCCGTCTTCGACGAGCTCACTGTGGCAGAGAACGTCGACGCTTTCTGTGCCCTCTACGTGCGCGACCGCACCGAGAGGCGCAGCCTGGTGGCCGAGGCGATCGCCTTCGTCGGCCTGGAGAAGTTCGTGAGGTTCAAGCCCAAGAAGCTCTCCGGCGGCCTGCTGCGCCGTCTCAACATTGCCTGCGGCATCGCCCACGGCCCCGACCTCATTGTCCTCGACGAGCCCACGGTCGCCGTCGACCCGCAGAGCCGGGGTGCCATCCTCGAGGGCATCAAGCGTCTCAACGAGCGCGGCGCCACCGTCATCTACACGAGCCACTACATGGAGGAGGTGGAGCAGCTGTGCGACCGGATCGTCATCATGGACCGCGGCCGGCAGGTGGCCTCCGGCACCTCCGACGAGCTCAAGGCCATGATCGGCACCGGCGAGCGCATCCGGGTGGAGGTCGTCGACCCAGCCCCACTGGGCGAGGAGGCCCTGGAGGGCCTGCGCCGCCTGGAGCATGTGCGCACGGCCGCCTACCTGGACGGTGAGGTGCTCATCGAGTGCTCCCCCGGGGCTCACAACCTCACCGATGTCATGAGGGCACTGGACGCTGCGGGGGCGACCTGCGGCCGGGTGGCCTCCGAGCCCCCGACCCTCAACGACGTCTTCCTGGAGATCACCGGGCGGGCCCTGCGAGACGAGGTGGCCTGAGATGTTGACCGTCTTCCTGTATCAAGTGCTTCGGCTCCTGCGTGACCGCGCCCTGCTCGTGTGGACGCTCGGCTTCCCCATCGTCCTGTCCCTCATCTTCATGGCGATGTTCTCCAACTTGGAGAAAGCCTTCGAGGCCAACCCCATGAGCTTCGGCGTCGTCCAGGACGAGGCCTACCGGGCCGCTCCGGGGCTGGACGCCGTCGTGGAGCGCATCTCCTCCGACGACGCCGATCCTCACCTCCTCACGAAGGTCACCCACTCCACGGTCGCGCAGGCCGAGACCGCCGCGAAGCGGGGAGAGACCAACGGGTACCTCGCCGTCGAGGGCGACCAGCCCGTGCTGCACGTGACTCAGCAGGGAAACGAGGCCGAGACGACTAGGGTGCTGCGAGTGGTCATGGACTCCTACACCCAGAGGCAGGCCGAGTACGCGGCCCTGGCCAAGGCGGGGGCGGCTCCCGAGAAGCTGGCCGCGCTGGAGACCGACCAGTCCTTCACCCACTCGATCTCGGTGACGCCCTCCCCCGTCAAGCCGGAGACCCACTACTACTTCGCGCTGCTGGCCTTCGCCTGCGGCATGGGAACGACCGTGACCATGGTGGCTGTGAAGGGGACTATGGCTGTCTCGCCGGTGGGCGCCCGGCAGACCCTGGCGGGTCTGCCCCGCTGGAAGATCCTGACGGCCACGCTCGCGGCCTCCTGGGTGTGCGTGCTGGCCTATCTGCTCGTCGCCTTCGCCTTCATGGCCTCGGTCGTGGGCGTGGACTTCGGGCCCCGCATGCTCCTGTGCCTCGTGGCGATCGGGGTCTGCAGCCTCATGGCGAGCGCGGTGGGCGCCGCCCTGGGGACGCTGGCCCACCTGGAGATCGGGATGATCTCTGGCTTCACGTCCCTGCTGTCCTTGTTCACCGGCCTGTACGGGCCCGCATCACAGTCCCTGGCCAGCTCCATCGAGCAGCACGCACCGCCGCTGGCGCAGGCCAATCCCCTGTGGCAGACGGCCCGCTGCTTCTACGGGCTCCTGTACTACGACTCTCTGGCGCCCTTCGCCCGCAGCTGCGCAGTCCTGCTGGGCATGACGTGCCTGTTCCTGACCATCGCCCTGATCCGTGCCAGGAGGATGACCCATGAGCACCTTTAAGACATGTGTGAGAGTTGTGGCCGCTCACCGGCTGTACATCCTCATCTACCTGGTGGTGCTGAGCCTGTTCGGTCTGTTCACTGGGATGGCCAAGTCCGAGGACAGCTCCGATGAGGTCACGGCCGTTACGGCGAGTGTGGCCGTCATCGACCGCGACGGCTCCACGATCTCCCGCGGGGTCAAGGGCTATGTCGAGTCCGTCGGCGAGGCTCAGCCGCTTGAGGACTCCAGGCAGGCCCTCCAGGACGCCACCGCGCAGAACCGCATCAGCTACATCCTCATCATTCCTGCCGGCTACGGGCAGAGGCTGCAGCGGGCGGCTCGCGAGGGCACCGAGCCGCCCCGCATGGACACGATCATCGGGTACGAGTCGGCGTCCGGCGCGCTCATGAATGTGCGCACCGACTCCTACGTGGGGCAGGTCAGCGACTACCTGTCGACCACCACGGACGACCCGGCCCGGGCCGTGGCACTTGCCAAGGAGACGATGAACCACTCCGCCCCCGCGAAACGGATCATCCCGGACGCCACGCCTCTGTCCCACAGCTTCGTCACCTACGCCAGGTTCTCCTTCTACCCGCTCATGGCCTTCGCGGTCGTCACGATCTCCACGCTGATGGCGGCGCTGGGGCGCCGGGCGGTGCGCGCACGCCTCGAGGCCACCCCCGTCAGCGGCACTTCCCGCAGCCTTGGGCTGCTGGGCGCGTGCCTCGTGGTGGGGCTCGCCGGGTGGCTGTGGGTCTTCGGGCTGGGAGTGGCGGCCTTCGGCCTGGGCAGCGTGGCGACGTCGACCCCGCTGCTGGGGGTGGTCGCTGCGGCTGTGGGCAGCTACACGCTCGTGGCGGTCTCGATCGGATTCCTCATGGGGCAGATCGGTCTGGGCCAGCACGCGGCCAACGCGGTCGCCAACATCGGGGGCATGGCCCTGTCCTTCCTGGGTGGGGCGTGGGTGCCCATCGAGTGGTTGCCCGACTCGCTCGCCCGGGCGGCGAGGCTCACGCCCGGCTACTGGGCGGACCGAGCGATCTCCGGGGCGTACGAGGCGACCTCCATGTCCGCCGCCGTCATTGGCCCCCTGCTGGTGGACTGCGGCATCTGCGCCCTGTTCGCCGTCGCGGTCTTCTCCGTCGCCGTGGCCGTGGGACGCGCCCGGGCCCGGTCGGCCCTGTAGGGCACTGGCGCGCGGAGCACCCGCCAACACGACGTTGGGGCCGGCCACCACCTGGTGACCGGCCCCAAAGTCACGTTGCGCGGCGCCTTACTGGATCGGGGACGTACTTCCTGCACGAGGACTGACTTCTCCTCCAGACCACTGCGGGGGAACCCCAGCAATCTGGAGGATACGTACGTCCTCGACGAGAATCGCAGTCCTCGATCCGCAGATCCGGCCCACTGCAAGGAGGCGGCTCTAAACGTTGGTCGATGACGGCCTACGACGACAACGCTAGAGCTTCCCCAGCAACTGACGCTTGGCCTCGAGAAACTCTTCATCATCGAGAAAACCTTCACTGTGCAGCTGAGCCAGGTCGCGCAGACTCGCGGTCACATCCACAGTAGACACGGGTGAGGCACTCACCCTCTGAGGCGGCTCGATCTGACCGGAAGGGAGAGCAGGAGCGTTCGACACCGCGGACCCACGCCCCAGGGCGGTCAGCACCGAGTTGCCCGCTCGCTCCAGGGCTTCGCCCACACTTTCACACTCTCTTTTAACGATAGGGGCACCGACTGTTTTCACTTGATTTGTCAAAGTGTGTATTCTCTTGTCGGTTACAATCGTCAGAACAGACTTTCCTGCCATCATTTTGGCTAGTTGACCGGCGCCAGTGACAGCAAGACCTAGACCACCAGACATCTTCATAAGCCCCGACCCCCCTTTCGCAACAGTCGAAACCAACTTCACCGCAGTACTCGCCATCGCAACAGCTTCCGCCCCAGACGTAGCACTCGACGACACACCACCCGCGGAACGCTCCATCGAAATTGATATCAGCCTCTCATATGGAGTTGAGTCCCTAACCGACTTGACGGTCACACCATCACCAGGACCAGCCACACGAACATACCCATTCTCGTATATCTCGATCGTCGAGGTCCCGAACACTCCCCCAGTGACTCTGCGCCCGACCTTTCTTTCAACCTCCTCTCGCCGACGACGTTCTTCCTGTATCCGCTCCTCATACCGCCGACGTTGCTCCCACTCACGTTCCGCACGCTGCTGACGCTCCCTCTGACCCGCAGTTATCCGCTCCACAGCAGCATTCTTGACAGCCTGACCCAGCGCATTGAACACCCCTGGGCTCTTTGCAGGCTGCCCGACCGACCCAGCCACCTGTCCATAACCCACCGCACCAGGGCCTCCCGGGACGGAGGAGACGTCCTGCGCATAGACACCCCATGCGCGACCATCCCACCATCGTTGCTGGCCTGATCCGTCGTCATACCAACCTGCTGGGGCTGACATTTCCATACCTCCATTGACGTGCTTTATGGGCGTGATCGTAGCACCATTGACACCCCTCAGGAGAGGCGGGATTCAATATCATTCACCCCATCAAATAACCTCGACTTTTGTCTCCTTCCACGTACGGAAGTCGCACGCTTTATTGACCTAACAGTGATTTCGCCAAGTTTTTCTGATCTCCTCGAGAAGCACCCCTCCATCCCAGCAACTCACTCAGTCACCACCCCAAATCCAGGCCTCGCCGGATCGGGAACGTACTTCCTGCACGAGGACTGACTTCTCCTCCAGACCACTGCGGGGGAACCCCAGTAATCTGGAGGATACGTACGTCCTCGGCGAGAATCGCAGTCCTCGATCCGCAGGTCCAGCCCACCACCCCGCCCGGCAGCCAGCCCTACCCCAATCAGGGCCGGCAGGCACGTCGGATCGCGCTCACCCACGGGCACGGCAAGGCCCCGCCGGCGCATTGCACCGGCGGGGCCTTGCAGGCAGCGGGCTATCGCTCCGACTCGCCCGTCACTCCCACTCGATGGTGCCCGGGGGCTTGCTCGTGCAGTCGAGCACCACCCGGTTGACCTCCGGCACGGAGTTGGTGATCCGGTTGGAGATGCGTGCCAGGACGTCGTAGGGCAGGCGGGTCCAGTCCGCGGTCATGGCGTCCTCGCTGCTGACCGGCCGCAGAACGATGGGATGGCCGTAGGTGCGTCCGTCACCCTGCACCCCCACGGAGCGCACGTCGGCCAGCAGCACCACCGGGCACTGCCAGATCTCGTCGTCGAGCCCGGCGGCGGTGAGCTCCTCGCGGGCGATGGCGTCGGCGGCCCGCAGCACACGCAGGTTCTCGGCCGTCACCTCGCCGATGACGCGAATGCCCAGCCCCGGCCCGGGGAAGGGCTGACGGGCGACGATCTTCTCCGGCACACCCAGCTCGCGGCCGATGGCGCGCACCTCGTCCTTGAACAGCTCGCGCAGCGGCTCGATGAGCTCGAAGTCGAGGTCCTCGGGCAGGCCACCAACGTTGTGGTGGCTCTTGATGTTGGCGGCGCCCTCTCCCCCGCCGGACTCGACGACGTCGGGATACAGGGTCCCCTGGACCAGGAAGCGGATCTCACCGCCCTCGGCGCCCACGGCCTCGACGACCCGGCGCTGGGCGACCTCGAAGGAGCGGATGAACTCCCGGCCGATGATCTTGCGCTTGGCCTCCGGCTCGGTGACGCCGGCCAGGGCGCTCAGGAAGCGCTCGGTCTCGTCGACCGTGATGACGCGGATGCCCATGCCTTCGGCGTAGTCGTGCTCGACCTGCTCGCGCTCGCCGGCGCGCAGCAGGCCGTGGTCGACGAAGATGCAGGTGAGCTGGTCGCCGATGGCACGGTGGACGAGGGCGGCGGCCACGGAGGAGTCCACTCCTCCGCTCAGGCCGCAGATGACGTGGGCGTCGCCCACCTGCTCGCGGATGCGGGCCACCTGCTCGTCGATGATGTTGTCCGGCGTCCAGGTGGCCGGCAGTCCCGCCTCCTTGTGCAGGAAGTTGACCAGGGCGGCCTGCCCGTGCTCGGAGTGGAGGACCTCGGGGTGCCACTGCAGCCCGTAGAGGCGACGGCCCGGGTTCTCGAAGGCGGCCACCGGAGTCTGGGAGGTGGAGGCGGTGACGGTGAAGCCCTCGGGGGCGGCCTGGACCGCGTCACCGTGACTCATCCACACCACCTGGTCGTCCGGGGTGCCGTCGAACAGGCAGGAGCCCTCCTCCACGCGGGCGGGGGTGTGCCCGTACTCGCGGGTGCCGGTGCGCCCGACCGTTCCGCCCAGGGCCTGGGCCATGGCCTGGAATCCGTAGCAGATGCCCAGGACCGGCACTCCGGCGTCGAAGAGGGCCGGGTCAACGGAGGGGGCGCCGTCGGCGTAGACCGAGGAGGGGCCGCCGGAGAGGATGATGGCCGACGGCTGCTTGTCCAGCATGGCGGCGGCATCCATGGAGTGGGGCACGATCTCGGAGTAGACACCGGCCTCGCGCACGCGGCGGGCGATGAGCTGGGCATACTGGGCGCCGAAGTCCACCACGAGGACAGGGCCGACGGCGCTGGAAGAAGTCTGGCTGGTCGTCACCGGAACAGAATAGCCGGGGCGGCAACCGGCCGCCTTCCGCCCTGCCGGCCGGCGACGACGCCACCACCTCTCAGCGTTGCCCGCCACCACAGAATGACTAGACCAGTGGTTGACGTCGTACCCCTAACGCACAGGTCACATCCCCATATCAAAACCAATGCGACGTCGACACACCCTAAACCCTACCTGGACCAGGGATCCCCTCAATGACGCCACATTCAGGCACCCCCTCCGCGAGCAAGCCACCACTTTCCCAGCGATGTCCTGTGATCCACGATCTACCGACGCAGTACACGTCACGATCCTTTGTCTAGACAATCGGATGGAGCGTTCCTAGAGTTCTACGTGACGGAGAAACCTCCGTCCGGCCCACGGGCTGCACACAGTCGTGCAGGGACGCACGACTCATGGTCAGGCGGACCTGCTCGACACACACCGAGAGGAACACTCACATGACCGCCACCATCACCGAGCGCCCCACCCAGACCGTCGAGACCACCGCTGCCACCACCGCCACCCAGGCGACCACCGACACGCAGACCGACGCCAACCGCCTCACCTTCGCCGTCGCCATGATCGCCGTCATGTTCGCCGTCATGGTCATGTCGGTCGTCGGCGCCGTCACCGGCATCCCGACCCTCATGTTCGCCTCCTCCGTCCTGGCCGCGATCACCATGGGCGTGGGCATCTACACCGGCATCAACCTCCTCGAGGCCCGCTGAACGTAGACGACTCCAACGAGCTCACTGAAGCTCCACCGGATCCGGACCACGCACCACAAGCAACGCAGGACCCGGCCCCAGCCCGACAAGGGCGCAGAACAACGAGGCTGCGCGGCCAAGGAAGCCCGCGCAGCCATAGCAACCCGAGGGGCACCGCACACGCGGCGCCCCTCTTCTCACGCCCTCCCCTCCCCGCAACGCAGACGGAACCAGCTCTCGTGCCGGCTCCGCTCACTACTGGTGCATCCCTCCCCGCAAAGCGGACACCACCCTCCCCGAGCGACGCAGGAGCGGCAAAGATGTCCAAATCGGATACAAAGGCGGAATCCGAGCCCACATCACCGATAAGAAACCGCATGATTCCGCGGTTTCATCAGCGGCCTGATCGAGCCGCCGGCTCCTTTGTATCCGATTTGGACACCAAGCATCCTCTTCCTCGGTTTCGGATCAGGCATCGCGCCTCCCGCTCAAGCCGGCAGGCCCCGAGCGGGAGGCGCGAGGATGAGAGCGCGCGGTCAAGCCCCGACGAACGAGGGTTGACCGCCTGGGATCACAGCGACATGTCGACGACGGCGCGTCCCTGAATCTCCCGGTTGCGCAGCGCGGTGTAGCCGGCACCGGCCTCCTCCAGCGGCAGGCGGCGCGAGACGACATCGCGGTAGTTGATGACGCCCTTGTCGGCCAGGTCGACGACAGCCGGCAGGTCCTGGCGGGTGCGCGCCCCGTAGGAGCCGAGGATCGACTGCGAGCGGCGCACGGTGCGGTTGATCTCCACCCCGGCGGTCTGCACGCCGGCCCCCAGGCCGATCGGCACCATGCGGCCACCATCGGACAGGACATCCAGAGCGGTGGTCCAGGTGGCGGGGATGCCCAGGGCCTCGAAGGAGACGTCAACTCCCTTACCGCCGGTAAGCCGGAAGACCTCCTCGCGGGCGTCCTGGGTGACGGAGTTGACCACCGCCGTAGCCCCGTAGTCGAGCATGGGGGCCAGCTTCTCGTCATCAACGTCGATGGCGATGACCTGGCTGGCGCCGAAGGCCCGGGCGATCTGGACGATGTTGGTGCCCACGCCGCCGGTGGCGACCACGGCGACAGTCTCCCCGTAGCGCAGGTCGGCGCCGCGGCGCACGGCCCCGTAGCCGGTCATGGCCGCGCAGCCCAGGATGGCCGCCGGCACCATGTCGATGCTGTCCGGCACGGGGGCCACCGCGGTGGAGGGAACCACCGCGTACTCGGCCAGGCCGCCCATGGAGTACATGGCCACCGGCTCGCCGTCGGGGGTCGCCAGGCGGGTGGTGCCGTCGTAGAGGACGCCCTTGAGGCGGTTGAGGTCGAAGAAGGGGCCGCACAGCTCGTCGCGCCCCGAGGCGCAGGCGTCGCACTGGCCGCAGGGCATGAGGAAGCCGCCGGCCACCTTCTGTCCGACCGTCAAGCCGGTGTGCTCGTTGCCGGGACCGAGCTCCACGATGGTGCCGGAGACCTCGTGGCCGAGCACCGCCGGCAGCGGGAAGGCGATGGCGCCGCCGATGACGTGGAGGTCGGAGTGGCACAATCCGCAGGCGGCCACCTTAATGAGGACCTCGCCGGCCTTGGGCCGGGGCGTGCGCAGGGTCTCGATCTGCGGGCCAACCTCGTGGTCCCGCAGGACCGCGGCCTTCATGGTTTCAGGAATGGCCTCGGGGATGGACACGGTTGTCTGTGAGGCCTGGACTGCCTCGTTGCTCGTCATGCTCAGGTGCCTCTCTGTCAGGTGTCGACGACGTCGGGCCGCCGAGTGGCTCCTTGCGGCCACGCCCCCACCATACGATATTTGTCCTGACAAATCATAGGTCCGAAGTCGGATGCTCGGGGCGCTGTCCTCAGAGATGCCCCGCGCACCAATCCCCTAGACCTTGAGCTCACGCGGCAGGCGCAGGAGCACGACGGCGACGCTGAGCACCGACAGCGTGAAGGCCGCCCAGAACAGGGCGTGGGTTCCGAGGTAGCTCACGATGAGCAGTGAGGCCAGGAGGACTCCGGCGCGTGCCAGGACTCCCCCGGTCGCCGAGGCGCGCCGCTGCGCCTCAACCAGCCAGGGCGGGATTCGCGGGTCGATCGCCCCCTGGCAGGCGGGCAGAACCAGGACGGACTGGCTGGCGACGAGGATCGTCAGGGAGATGGTGATCGTCCAAGCGCCTCCCACGCCCCCGAGGGTCATACCGGTCACCAGGAAGGTGGCCCCCAGGACGGCGACGACCGTTCCCAGCACCACCCGCAGGAAGCGCAGCCGCTCGACCCGGGTCACCAGCGCCAGGGCGAGGAGCGCCAGTCCCATCCAGGTCGCGGCGCTCACGGCGATCGCAGCGGAAGCGAGCCCGAGCTCAGTGGCGATCAGCGGGGCCAGGACCAGGGCTGCCGCCCCCAGGGGCGCCTCCTGGGCGATGATGAGGACGGCGCCGGTGAGCACGGCGGCACGCACTTCGGGCACTCGCAGCTCAGCGGGAGACATGGCCTGCTGCTCGGCCATCATCTCCGCGTCCAGCCGGGTCCAGTCGATGGCCACGGAGGCCTCCAGGGTCCCGTGCAGGCGGCGCAGCGCCTCGAAGGCCTCGACGTCGCGCCCCTGCCGCACCAGCCAGACCGGGCTCTCGGGCAGGAGCAGGGCGCAGGCCAGGTATGCCAGCGCAGCGAGGGCGACCATCGCCCAGGCGATGAGGAGCCGCGGGGGACTCCACCAGGCCGCCAGGACCACAACACCGGCCGCCGCCGGGCCAAGAGCCATGGCCTGCGGCATGAGCCGCTTGTGCCCGCGCAGAGAGAGCTCGTGGCACACCAATGGCGCCACAACGAGCACCCCACCCGCGGCAAGGCCCACCAGGCCCGCCCCGATAAGGCCGACGACGCCACCGAGCCCGGCTGCGACCCCGGCGCCCAGCACTGCCAGAGCCCCCATGAGCAGGCCCATTCTCCGTCGCCCCAGGTACCGGGCGAGGGGGCGGCCGGTGAAGGTTCCCAGCACCATCGCCGCAGTGACGGCACCGAGCAGGGGCAGAGCGGCGCCGCGCGCGCCGGCGACCTCGATAGCCAGCGCCCCTTCCAGGGCGCCGAGGAACAGGCCTGCCGCCCATGCGTACAGGCGGAGGCGGAGCGGAGCGGGTGGCGCGCTGCGCGGCGGATGCGGGTTCATGGACCAGTCACCGTGTACGTCATAGGCGGCAGATATGTGTTGGGCTCAACTGGGAAGGGACGTTATCTGAACAAGGAGAGGTCGGGAGGGGAACTGCGGCAGTTTCTCAGAGCCTGACGGTTGCTTCAATCCGACCGTCTCGGCTCAGCTCTACTGGTCACTGCCGCAGTCCCTCACCCCTTGACCTCAGCTGTACTCCTTCTCGAAGCGAACCTCGAGCTCCTCCAGGGAGTGGTACTTCGTCTCGGGCACGAACTTCATGTAGAAGATGAGTGACAGGACGTTCAACAGGCAGAAGATGAGGTAGGTCCCCGCCCCTCCGAGCTTCTCCATCATGACGGGGAAGACCGCGGCGACGATCGCGTTGCCGATCCACAGGGTGCCAACGGCCAGCCCCATGGCCGTGCCGCGCACCTTGGCGGGGTAGATCTCAGCGATGAGGACCCAGGTGACTGTTCCGGACTGCTTGGCGAACACGAACAGCGAAACGATGAGCAGCACCAGGTAGGGGGCGAAGGCGGGGGCTCCCGCGATATTGCCGTCGGCGTCCTGGTAGGGCTGGATGAGGAGGTAGAAGACTGCCGCCAGGAGGCCGAGGGAGACCACGATGCTGGCCTCCTGGTAGATGCCCACGTGGCGGCGGGCGAACTTGGTGACCAGCCACAGGCCGATGGCGGAGCCCACGAAGGAGACGAATCCGGAGACGACGTTGAGGGAGATCGCGTCGCTCATGGGCAGGCCGGCCGCGGAGAGCACCTTGGGCGTGTAGTACATGGCTGTGTTGATGCCGGTGACTTGGTCGGCCAGCCCCAGGATGATGCCGATGAAGAGCAGGTGGCGGGTCCATTTGACGCCCATGATCTGCGCCAGACCCCACTTCTCCTGGTTGGCCTCCTTGCGCTGGATCTCCAGCATCTCGTCGACCTCTTCGGCGATGGAGCCGTCCTTGGACTCGTCGCGCACCCGTTTGAGGGAGCCGATGGCCTCGGCGATGCGCAGGTTGGCGACGTACCAGCGCGAGGACTCCGGCATGAGGCGGATGCCGAACCACAGGGCCACGGCGGGCAGGGTGGCCAGGACGAGCATGTAGCGCCAGGTCATGCCGTTGCCGGACTCGATCACGACGTTGCTGAAGTGCTGCACGGTCTCCCAGGCGACCTTGTCGCCGGCCTTGGCGACGACCTCACCGGACTTGTTGACGACGTCGTTGGCCAGGGTGACCTCCGGGCCGCCGTACATGCGGGCCAGGACGGCGTTCATGGAGAAGGCGAGGAACTGGCCGAAGACGATCATCATCTGATCCACGGCCACCAGGGTGCCGCGGATGCGCTTGGGAGCCGTCTCACCGAGGAAGACGGGAACGATCGCCGAGGCTCCACCGACGGCGAAGCCCAGCACGATCCGGAAGAAGTAGAGGACCCAGATGTTGGGCGAGATCGTGCAGCCCAGCGCCCCGATGAAGAAGACGACGGCCAGGAGCATGATGTTGTGGCGGCGCCCGTACTTGTCGGAGAGCTTGCCTCCCACCGAGGCGCCGAGCGCGGCGCCGATGCAGAGCAGGCCGCCGATCCAGCCCTCCTCCCAGGAGGTGATCTGCAGGCCGTCGGCGCCGTGCGGCAGGTACATGTAGGGCAGGGCACCGGAGATGACACCGGTGTCGTATCCGAAGAGCAGCGAGCCGAGGGTGGCGACCAGGGCGATGAGTCCCAGCGAGCGCTTCGGCCCTGAGGCGGGGGTCTGGTCGACCAGCTCCCGGATCTTCTCCGGCGTGTAGTGCGCCGCAGAACTGGGTGTTGTGGACATGAAGGAACTCCTTGGGTCGTCCGCCATCGTTGGCGGAGGCGAAAGAGAGCGCTGCTGGGCGGACCGGATGGCCCGGTCCGCCGGTCACCGCCCCGCAGCGCAGGGGCGGCGCCGACACCCACGTCGACACACCCATAATGTCATGACAATAACCTCTGCGGAAGTGGTGACGTCAGGCATTTTCAGATCCTTGGACGACAGCCCGGAAACATGCTGTTCTGCCAACGAAAAGTCAGCGTCCCGGGAGTGAGGCGCAGGCCCACCAGGACGAATATGGCGGGCGGCTTCAGTCGCCACTCCCCCGATGACACCGCCTGCAGGCCTGCCAGCGCGCAGCAGCCTCAAGACCCCGGCAGGCGTCCACGCTCCGCCGGCGCCCGGTGGCCGCCTCTGGAAGTAGGGGGTCGCCCTCCGTCCCGACAAAGGCGCGGACGCACCATAGGGCTCGCGGACTCATCCTGCAGGATCCGTCCTAGAGTTCTATGGTACGTCCGCGGTGATGGGTGGCGGAGTAGCCGGACTCACTCCTCGCGCTGGAAGGACATGGTCGCGGCGTAGGTCTTCTCCGAGGGCCAGCGGGTGGTCACCGCCTTGGCGCGGGTGTAGAACCGCACGCCTTCGGGACCGTGGATGTGGGTGTCACCCAGGAGCGACTCCTTCCAGCCGCCGAAGGAGTAGTAGGCCACCGGCGTCGGGATCGGCACATTGATGCCCACCATCCCGGCCTCGACGTCGAGCTCGAAGCGACGGGCCACACCGCCGTCGTTGGTGAAGATGGCCGCGCCGTTGCCGAAGGGCGAGGAGTTGACCTGCTTGATGGCCTCCTCGTAGGTGTCGGCGTGGACGATGGCGAGCACCGGACCGAAGACCTCCTCGGTGTAGAGCGAGGACTCCAGGGAGACATTGTCGACAATGGTCGGGCCGAGGAAGTGGCCCTTCTCGTGTCCGGGGATGACCAGCGGGCGACCGTCGAGGACGACCTCGGCTCCCTTGGCCTCGGCGTCGTCGATGAGTCCGGTGATGAACTCCTTGGACTTGGCGTCGATGACCGGGCCCATCTCGACGCCCTCGTCCATGCCGTAGCCGACCTTGATCTTCTCGGCGTGGGCCTTGACGCGGCGGGCCAGATCCGGGCCGCAGCCACCCACGGCCACGACGACGGGCAGGGCCATGCAGCGCTCGCCGGCGGCGCCGAAGGCGGCGGCGGAGATGTGCTGGGCGGCGAAGTCCAGGTCGGAGTCAGGCATGACGATGGCGTGGTTGTTCGCCCCGCCCAGGGCCTGGACGCGCTTGCCGTGGGTGACGCCGGTGTTCTGGACGATGTGGGCCACCGGGGTGGAACCCACGAAGGAGATCGCGTCGATGCCGGGGTGCTCAAGGACCTTGGAGACCATGGTGCGGTTGCCGGAAACGACGTTGAAGACGCCGTCGGGCAGGCCGGCCTCCTTGTAGAGCTCGGCCGTCAGCAGCGCCGCGGACGGCGTGGCCGAGGCCGGCTTGAGGACGAAGGCGTTACCGGTGGCGATGGCGATGGGGTGCATCCACATGGGCACCATGGCCGGGAAGTTGAAGGGGCAGATGCCGGCAACGACGCCGACCGGCTGACGCAGGGTGTGGATGTCCACGCCGGTAGAGATGTCGAAGGAGTGCTCGCCCTTGAGGGCCAGGTTGATGGCGGTGGCGAAGTCGAGGGTCTCACGCCCGCGCTGGATCTCGCCGACGGCGTCGGAGTAGTTCTTGCCGTGCTCGGCCACGATCATCTTGGCCATCTCGTCCTGGTGGTCCAGGACCAGCTGGCGCATGCGGAACATGATGGCGGTGCGCTTGGCCAGCGAGACCTTCGCCCACTCCTTCTGGGCACGGCGGGCCACCTCGACGGCGTGGTCGAGGTCGGCGTCGGAGGCCTGGAGCAACTCGGCCTCGACCTCACCGGTTCCCGGGTTCTCGACGGCGAAGCGCCCGATCGGGTTTCCCTCGTAGTACTTTCCGTCAACCCAGTGCGCAATGGTTCTCATCGTTATCGACTCCTGATTGTCGGTTTCGCGGACCCGCCCCGCCTATGGGGTGGGTAGGGCCGGACTCAGACCAAGGTCTCAGTGGCGGACCGGCCGGGCGCCCAGCGCCTTGCATGTGCCCCCAGCCTAACGTCCCAGACGGTGAATGGCGCCGTTTTGTCAGAACATAATCGGGGCGTTGACCACATCGTGATCTTGGCATCCCCTCCACAGCGCCACCGGCGCAGCGACCGGCGACGCCCTCCCCGGACGGGAGCACGCGCACGGCGGGGGTCCACGGCACTATCCGCCGTGGACCCCCGCCGTCGCGGTCGGCGCAGGAGCGCGCCGTCATCCGCGTCCTACCTGCGATCCCTTCAGGTAGAGGCCTTACAGGTAGTGCCGCTGAGGCTTGCGGTCACGCAGGTACTCCTCATAGGCGCGCTGCGTGGACTCCAGCTCGGAGACCCCCGAGACCGGGACGTCCCACCAGCTCGAGCCGGGCGGGTTGGGGCCGTAGAGGTCGGTCTCGATGTGGATCATCGTGGGACGGTCGGAGGCCTCGGCCTTGCGGTAGGCCTCCTTGAACTCCGCGATGGTGTGGACCTCGAGGACGTCCAGGCCCCAGGAGCGGGCGTTGGCGGCGATGTCGACGCCGTCGATGACCTGCTCGTCGGCCAGGTGGCTGCCCTCGCCGCGCCGGCGGTACTTGGTGCCGAAGCGCTGGGAGCCGCGGGACTCCGAGAGGGCACCGATGGAGCAGAAGCCGTAGTTCTGCAGCAGGACGTAGATGACCTTGATGTTCTCCTGGACCACGGTGGCCAGCTCCATGGGGAGCATCTGGTAGGTGCCGTCACCCACGATGGAGACCACCTCGGCCTCGGGGCGGGCGAGCTTGACGCCCATGGCGGCGGGCACCTCGTAGCCCATGCAGGAGAAGGCGTACTCCACGTGGTACTGCAGCGGGCTGCGGGCCTGCCACAGGGCCTGGAGGTCACCGGGCATGGAGCCGGCGGCGTTGATGACCACGTCCTCCTCCCCCATGAGCTCGTTGAGGGCGCCGAAGACCTCGGTCTGGGCGGGCAGGGGCCCGTGGTCCAGGTGGTAGCAGCGCTCGGTGGCCTTGAGCCAGGCCTCCTTCTCCGCGGTGATCTCCTCGGAGTAGGCCGCCTCGACGCGGTAGTCCGCGAGCGCCTCGGCCAGGGCCGCCAGGGCCTCGCGGGCGTCGGCCACCACCATCTCGGCGCTCTCCTTGGCAGCGTCGAAGGGGGTGACGTTGATGTTCACGAACCTCACGTCGGGGTTCTTGAACTGGGTCTTGGAGGCCGTGGTGAAGTCGGAGTAGCGGGTGCCCACGCCGATAATGAGGTCGGCCTTGTCGGCGATGTGGTTGCCGGAGTCGCAGCCCGTGGAGCCCACGCCGCCCACGGCGCTGGGGTGGTCGAAGTTGATGGCCCCCTTGCCGGCCTGGGTGTCGCCCACCGGGATGCCGGTGGCGGTGGCCAGGGCGCGCAGCTCCTCGCTGGCGCCGGCGTAGATGGTGCCGCCGCCGGCGATGATGAGGGGGCGCTTGGCGGCCTTGATGAGGGCGACGGCGCGCTCCAGGGCGGCGGGCTCGGGCACCGGGCGGCGCACGTGCCACACGCGCTTGCGGAACAGCTCCACGGGCCAGTCGAAGACCTCGGCCTGGACGTCCTGGGGCATGGCGATGGTGACCGCGCCGGTCTCGGCGGGGTCGGTGAGCACGCGCATGGCGCTCAGCAGTGAGGGGATGAGCTGCTCGGGCCGGTTGATGCGGTCGAAGAAGCGCGAGACGGGGCGGAAGGCGTCATTGACGCTGACGTCCAGGCTGGTGGGGTCCTCCAGCTGCTGGAGCACGGGGTCTGGGACGCGGGTGGCGAACTGGTCGGAGGGGAAGAGCAGCACCGGCAGGCGGTTGGTGGTGGCCAGGGCGGCCCCGGTGACCATGTTGAGGGAGCCCGGGCCGATGGAGGCCGTGCACATGTAGGTCTGGAGGCGGTTGGTGGTCTTGGCGAAGGCGGCGGCCGCGTGCACCTGCCCCTGCTCGTTGCGGGGCATGATGTAGGGCATCTCCTGCTCACCGTCGGCGCGGGCGATCTCGTTCTGCAGGAGGGCCTGGCCGATGCCGGCCACGTTGCCGTGGCCGAAGATGCCGAAGGCCCCGGCGATGAGGCGCTGCTCGACGCCGTCGCGCTCGGAGTACTGGTTGGACAGGAAACGGATGGTGGCCTGGGCGACCGTCAGGCGGATCGTGCCGGCGTAGGCTTCATTGCTCATCGTGGTTCTTCTCTGCTCTTCTCAGGTGGTGGGGGCGGTCGAAAGGCGGATCGGCTAGTCGTTCATGGGGGTCATGGGCAGGCGCGGGTCGACCTCCTGGCCCTCCCAGGTCTGGCGCACCCAGGTGTGGTGGGGGTCGTCGGTCATGAGCCACACGGAGTCCTCGGTGGGGCCGGCCATGACGTTGAGGTAGTAGAGGTCGTAGCCGGGGGCGGCCACGGAGGGGCCGTGGTAGCCGTAGGGCATGACGACGACGTCGCCGCCGCGCACCTCGGTGCACACGTCAATGTCGTGGCCGGGCGAGGGGTAGATGCGCTGGAGCGCGAAGCCCTCGGCGTCGCCCTCACCGGCGCGGACCTGGTAGTAGTAGATCTCCTCCAGGACCCGCTCGACCTCGGTGTGCTCGTCGTGCTTGTGGGGCGGGTAGGAGGACCAGTTGCCTCCGGGGGTCAGGACCTCGCAGGCCAGCAGGTGGGAGGTCTCGACGTCGTTGCCCAGGGCGTAGTTGTTGACCTGGCGCGAGGAGGGGCCGGCCCCCCGCAGGCCGGTGCCGACCTCGGAGCGTGGGCAGTAGCGCAGCGGCTTGTCGGTGGTGGCCTTGGAGCCGGGAAGGGCGATGCGGGCGCCGTCGGTACTGGTGAGGGTCACCTCGGTGCGGCGGGGGACGTAGACGTAGTCGGTGATGTCGGTGAAGACCGACTCGCGCCCGGCCACCTCGAAGCGCTCACCGCTGGCCTGGACGTCACAGCCGCCCGACAGGGGCAGGACGAGGTACTCGTGCTCACCGGCAGGCACGGTCAGGGGCTTCCCGGGGGCGAGCGCCACCACGCGCAGGGAGGACCACTCCCAGCCGGCCCGCTCCGGGGTGAGGTCCAGCTCGTAGCTGTCGTGGGCGAGCTCGCCGGCGCGGATGACGTAGCGGGACTGGTCCGATGTCTCGGACGGGGCGGTGCGGTCGGTGTGGCCCATAGTGGTGCTCCTTCAGCTCCTGGGGGTACTCGTGGGGATTGTCTCGTATGGGGTGGCCCGGCCGGGGCCGATTGACGGGGGTTGCGGCGGCTGCGGGGGTGAGGGGCCGGGGCGGTGGGTCCGTTGGCGGGACGTGTCAGGTGCTCACAGCAGGGCGACGGCGGCGTCGACGGCGGCCTCGACGTCGTCATTGCCCGGGTAGAGCAGGGAACGGCCCACGACCAGTCCTCTGACGTTGGGAAGCTCCAGGGCTGCCGCCCAGGAGGCGCGGGTGGCCTCGGGGTCGGTGGAGACCTCGCCGCCCAGGATGAGGCTGGGCAGGGAGGTGGAGGCCATGACGCGCCGCATCGAGGCGGGATCGCTGACGCAGGGCAGCTTGAGCCAGGTGTGCGCCGAGCTGCGCCCTAGCGCCTGGGCGATGCAGATCGAGCGGATGACGGCCTCCTCGCTGAGGTCGTTGACGATCCGGCCGCCCTCCCACTGGGAGATGAAGGGCTCGATCATGGCGTTCAGGCCGCGCTCGGACAGGGAGTCGATGGCCTTGGCGCTGGCCTCGAGGGTGGTGGCGCTGGCGGGGTCGGCGTAGTTGATGCGGGTGAGCATCTTGCCCCCGTCGAGGTGGGAGACCTCGATGCCGTCAGCGTCGTAGGCGCCGAAGCGGTCGTCCATCTCGAAGGAGGCCCCCTGGAGGCCGATCCGGTTCATCGAGCCCCACACGAGCTTGCCGTCCAGGGCGCCCAGGAGGGTCAGGTCCTCGATGATCTCGGCGGTTCCCAGGAACCCGTTGACGCCGGGGCGGGACAGGGCCGTCATGCAGCGCCGCAGGAGGTCCTCGCGGTCGGCCATCGCCAGGGGCCTCTCGCCGGCCCCCAGGGCCCCGCGGGCCGGGTGGTCGCAGGCAATGACCATGAGGCGCCCGGCCCCGGACAGGTCGGCACGGGGGCGCTGGGCCAGGGCCCGGCCGATGCGGCCGGGGTCGGTGGCCCGGATCTCGGTAACGGCGTCGGTCAGCGGCCGCGGCCCCGAGGCGGAGGCGGCAGGGGTGGGTGATGCGTTCATCGGGGGCTCCTCACAGGTCCGTCAGCCCCGGGGCGACCTCGTCGCGGCGGGCGCGCATGAGCTCGAGCAGCTCGGGCTCGGTGGGCATGGCGGTGGAGCACTCCAGTCGCGAGGAGACGATCGCTCCTGCGGTGGAGGCGGCGAAGATGGTCTTCTCCAAGGACCAGCCCGACAGCAGACCGTGGCAGATGGCCCCTCCGAAGGCGTCCCCGGCTCCCAGGCCGTTCTTCGTCTCCACCGAGGTCACGGGCATCTCCACCCGCTCGGTGCGGGTCTTGGCCAACGTCCCCTCCAGGCCCTGCTTGACGATCGCCAGCTCAACGCCGGCCTCCAGGAGGGCGTCGGCCGCCCGCTCGGGGTCGCGCTCGCCGACGGCGACCTCGCACTCCTCCCGGTTGCCGATGGCGACGGTGACTTTGGGAAGGATCCTGGAGACCTCCCGGTGGGCCGTCTCCCTGTCCTTCCAGAACATGGGGCGGTAGTCGAGGTCGGCGATCGTGAAGCGCCGCCGGTCTCGGGTGCCCAGGGCCGCGTGGTGGGCCGAGCGCGAGGGCTCCTTGCTCAGGCCGGTCACCGAGATCCAGAAGATCGAGGCGTCGCGAATGACCTCCAGCGGCAGGTCCTCCCAGGTCAGCTCCAGGTCGGGGGCCGAGGGCTCGCGGTAGAAGTAGAGGGGGAAGTCATCCGGCGGGAAGATCTCGCAGAAGGTGACCGGGGTGTTGTAGGCGGCCTTGGTGACGACGTGGCAGTCGTCGACCCCCAGACGGCGCATCTCGGTGCGCACGAAGCGCCCGAAGGGGTCGTTTCCCACGCCGGTGACGACGGCGGAGCGGTGGCCGTAGCGGGCGGCGGCCACCGCCACGTTGGTGGGGCTCCCGCCCAGGAACTTGCCGAAGCTCTCCACGTCCTCCAGGCCGACGCCGACCTGGAGGGGGTAGATGTCGATGCCGCAGCGCCCGATGGTGAGCACGTCGAGCCGGTCGGCGTCTCCGGCAGCTGCGGGCGAGCTCTCGGGCGCGACCATCTCGGTCACCTGGGTCGTTACTGTCGTCACGGTGATCGCGTCTCCACATCCTTGGGGGCTGCAGGCCTGCGGAACTGAGGTCTGCGTCGGGCGTCACTGCGAAGCCTGCCCCACTGGACCACTCCAGGTCAAGCATTTGTCAGAACATTTGGGGGCCACCTTCCCGAACAGCAGCCACAGGATGGCGACAGTGCGTGACATCAGCACACAGCATCCGTATGCTCGAGGCATTATCACGTCTGACACAGGCTCATCTCATGCCCGATTCAACATCCCCTTTCGCCCTCGACATCACGATCGACCGCGAGTCCAAGACGCCGCTGCACACGCAAATTTCCGAGCCGCTGGCCGCACTCATCCTTGACGGCACACTGCCGGCCGGCAGCCGTCTGGAGGACGAGCTCTCGATGGCCAAGCGACTGAAGGTCTCCCGCCCCACGGCTCGCCAGGCCCTTCAGCACCTGGTGGACCGCGGCCTGGTCAAGCGCCGTCGGGGCGTGGGCACGATCGTCTCCCCCATGCACGTCCACCGCCCGATGCAGCTGACGAGCCTGCTATCAGACCTGTCCGCGGCCGGTCACACAACCTCCACGAGCGTGCTGGACTATGTCGAGCACGAGGCCGACGCCGAGGCCGCCGAGCACCTCGAGGTCGAGGAGGGCACCGCCGTCGTGACCTGCACCCGCATCCGCTGCGCCGACGGTGAGCCGATCGCAGTACTGTCCAACCTCATGCCGGCAGCCATCGCCCCCACCCGTGAGGAGCTGGAGGCCGGAGGCCTCTACGACCTGCTGCGCGCCCAGGACGTCATCCCCACCACGGCCAAGCAGATCATCGGGGCCCGCAATGCCACCGCCCGCGAGGCCGACCTCCTCCACGAGCGGCGCCGCACCGCCCTCATGACCGCCACCCGCATCACCTACGACCAGTCGGGCCGCGTCATCGAGTACGGGCAGCACATCTATCGGGCCTCGCGCTACACCTTCGAGACCTCGTTGTTCTCCAGCTAGCTCTCACCCCGACACAGGAGTCACCACCACTCCCAGGAATCTTTGTCCTGACATTTTATTGACAGATGCCGTTGAGCACACTTCAATAGGGGCTACCGGACCGCGGCTGCAAGGACGCCTGCGCGGATGAACCCGAAAGAGAGCACAGAACCGATGAGCATCGACTACACCCCCGGACCCCTTCTCGACGCCGCCCGCAACACGCCCACCGCCCTGTGGAACGACTCGGCCGACCCCGACGAGCTGCGCCAGTCCATCTCCTTCGGCGGCGTCGGTGCCACCTGCAATCCCACCATCGCCTACACCTGCATCAACCAGCGCAAGGACGTGTGGCTCCCCCGCATCGCCGAGCTGGCCGAGGAGATGCCCGAGGCCACCGAGTCCGAGATCGGCTGGCAGGTCGTGCGCGAGATGAGCATCGAGGCCGCCAAGCTGCTCGAGCCCATCTTCGAGGAGCACAAGGGCCGCAACGGTCGCCTGTCGATGCAGACCGACCCGCGCCTGGCCCGCAGCGCCAAGACCCTGGCCGACCAGGCCGAGGAGTTCTCCAACCTGGCCAAGAACATCATCGTCAAGATCCCCGCCACCTCGGTGGGCGTCAAGGCCATCGAGGACGCCACCTACCGGGGCGTGTCGGTCAACGTCACCGTCTCCTTCTCCGTGCCCCAGGCCGTGGCCACCGGTGAGGCCATCGAGCGCGGCCTCAAGCGCCGCGAGGCCGAGGGCAAGGACGTCTCCACCATGGGTCCGGTCGTCACCCTCATGGGCGGTCGCCTGGACGACTGGCTCAAGATCGTGGCCAAGCGGGACAAGCTCTTCATCGACCCCGGTCACCTGGAGTGGGGCGGCGTGGCCGCCCTCAAGCGCGCCTACCAGGAGTTCCAGGCCCGTGGCCTGCGCGCCCGCGTGCTGTCGGCCGCCTTCCGCAACGTGCTGCAGTGGTCCGAGCTGGTCGGCGGCGACCTGGTCGTCTCCCCGCCCTTCGCCTGGCAGAAGCTCATCAACGACTCCGGCTACAAGGTCGTCGAGCGCATTAACGAGCCCGTGGCCCCCGAGATCATGGAGACGCTCCTGTCGATCCCCGAGTTCGTGCGCGCCTACGAGCCCGACGGCATGACGCCCGAGGAGTTCGACACCTTCGGCGCGACCCGCCGCACCCTGCGCGGCTTCCTCCAGGCCGACGCCGACCTGGACGCCCTGGTGCGCGACGTCATCATGCCCCAGCCCTGATCGACTCCAGTCGGGATCGTCCGGGTCCCGGTGGGGCCCGGACGACCGCGGCGGCACCCGCCGCACCGGGCGGGTCCACAGCGCGTTCGGTCATGTCCACACGTTCCGCGCCGTCGAACCGTCCACCCCGCCACTTTCCACAGTTCAGACACCAACCCACGCACCCACTCACACGCAGAAGGAGCAAGGATGCTCTCCATCGCCGTCATCGGCGCCGGCCGCATCGGCCACGTCCACGCCAAGACCATCGCCGCCCACCCCCAGGCCGAGCTCGCCCTGGTCTGCGACTCCTTCGAGGACGCGGCCGAGAAGCTCGCCGCCACCTACGGGGCCCGGTCCTGCAAGGACGCCGAGGAGGTCTTCGCCGACCCCGAGATCGACGCCGTCATCGTCGGCTCCCCCACGCCGCTGCACATCCCCCACCTGCTGGCCGCCGCAAAGGCGGGCAAGGCGGTGCTGTGCGAGAAGCCGATCGCCCTGGACATGAAGGACGTCGAGGCCGCCCAGGCCGAGCTCGATGCCGTCACGGTCCCCGTCATGTTCGGCTTCAACCGCCGTTTCGACCCCAGTTTCGCCGCCGCCCGCGCCGCGGTCGAGGCCGGCAAGATCGGCGATATCGAGCAGCTGACCATCATCAGCCGCGACCCGGCCGCCCCGCCGGCGGAGTACATCAAGGTCTCCGGCGGCATCTTCCGCGACATGACCATCCACGACTTCGACACCGCCCGCTTCTTCCTGGGTGAGATCGAGGAGGTCTACGCCGCCGGACAGAACCTCGACCCGGCCCTGAAGGACACCGGCGACTTCGACGCTGCCGTCGTCACCCTCAAGGCCGCCTCGGGTGCCGTGGCCACGATCATCAACAACCGCCACTGCTCCTCCGGCTACGACCAGCGACTCGAGGCCTCGGGACGCGAGGGCGCCCTGTTCGCCGAGAACATCCGCGCCACCACGGTGCGCCTGTCCAACGGCGAGGTCACCGACGCCCAGGAGCCCTACCTCGACTTCTTCCTGGAGCGCTACGCCGACGCCTACCGCATCGAGCTGAGCGCCTTCATCGAGGCCGTCGAGGCCGGCACCACGCCTCCCACCGGCATCGAGGACGCCATCGCCGCCCTGCGCCTGGCCGAGGCCGCCACGGAGTCGGCCCACTCCGGGCAGCCGGTGCGTCTGAGCTGAGCACCGACTCCCTCTGACGCGTGGTGGGCGTCGTCGAGCATTCCGTCTCGACGACGCCCACCGGCGTTCTCAGTGCCCGCAGGGCCGTTACGGCCTCAGCAAGGCCGCGTGCGCGCTCAGTCCTCCTCGTGGAGACGGTAGGTGAAGGAGTGGGTCTGCCCCACCTTGAGGGCGACGAGGTCCTCCCCGCTGTTGAAGGCGTTGGGAGGGCAGGTCATGGGCTCGATGGCCACGCCGGGCCGGGAGAGCTCGTCGGCGGTGTAGGCCTGCACCCAGGGGACGTCTGAGCTCATGACGACGGCGCGGTCCCCCTGCCCGCCGCGCAGTCTCACCTCCCAGGTGCCCTCGGGCAGGGCGGTGTAGGCGTTGTCCGTCTGGGTGGCCCCGACGAGCCGGCCGCCGCGCCAGTCCCAGTCGGTGCCCTCCACGCTGCGCCGGTGCGTGGGGGCCATGTGCTCGTCGACATCGAGGACCTCGGCAGCCGGAATGGTCAGGACGCAGTCGTCCAGGGGCACCGAGCGCGTCAGGTAGGGGTGGCAGGACACGCCGTAGGGAGCGGGGGCGGGCTCACCCTTGACCTCCGGCGCGCCGGGGACCGGCGGGGCGGGGCGGGCCGCACCGACGTTGGTGGCGGTCACGGTCACGCTCAGTCCGCGCTCGGCGTCGAGCTCGAAGCAGGCGCTGGCCTCCAGGCTCCAGGGGTAGCCGTAGGAGGCCAGCAGGCTCAGCTCCAGGACGACGCGGCTGCGGGGGGCGCCGTCGTCGGGGCCGGAGGGGTCGTCGTCGGCGACCTGCCAGTCCATCCAGCCGGCCAGGCCATGGAGGGCCGAGCCGCTGGCCGGCTCGTTGCAGCCCACGAGGAACTCGGTGCCCGCGTAGTCGTAGCGGGACCCGGCGATGCGGTTGGCCCACGGCAACAGGGTCTTGCCCTGCCAGCCGGCGGGCAGCGTGGCCTCGGCGTCGAAGGGCATGATGAGGTCGCGCCCCTGGCGGCGCAGGTGGACGAGCATGGCACCCGATGAGGCGATACGCGCCTCATAGTCGCCGGCGACCAGGTCGATGAGTTCTCCGTTAATCATGGTTCCTGTCCCAGTGTTCGGGGCGTGCGCCCCTCGGTTGTGGCTTCCTCGGTGAGGTTTACCGTAGCCGCCTGCCGCATCAGGCACAGGCCTCATCCCGACGCTCGCACGGCGGGGCCGTCGTGTCACGGACAACCAGCTCGGGCACCACCCGGTAGAGGCGGCCCCCCAGAGGCCGGTCCTCACCGGCAACCTCCGCTGGAATGTGTCCGTCCTGGTCCGGGTGCATCCGGGCCAGCAGCGCCCGTACCGCCACCTCGGCGATGAGGCGGGCGTCCTGGCGCACCGTGGTCAGGGAGAAGGCCGAGGCCGCTGTGACCGGGATGCCGTCGTAGCCGGTGACGGCCAGGTCCTGCGGCACCCGCACCCCTTGACGGCGCAGCTCCATGAGAGCCCCGACGGCGCAGTGGTCGTTGAAGCACAGGAGCGCCTCGGGCAGCTCGCCGGCCTCGATGAGGTGGCGGACCGCCCTGGCGCCGCTGTCCTCATCACCTCCCCCGGGCACCACCCGCGCGCCTCGCTCCAGCCCCCGGCTCTCCATGGCCTGCCCGAACCTCTGGATACGTCGCCCCGCGGCGGTCTCCTGCCCGCCGTCCACATGGGTGATACAGCGCCTCCCGGTGTCGACCAGGTGATCGACAAGCATCTGGATACCGACGTCGTCGCGGGAGTGGACCTCATCGACGTCCTCCATCTCGACACTGGTCCCGATGAGGACCGCCGGCGGACGGTCCCCGATGCCGGCCATGGCGTCCACAGAGAGGTCGGGGTCGATCAGGATGAGGCCCTCGCAGCGCTGGAGCAGCAGCGAGCGCAGCCCGTCGGCCACATCGCGGTGCGGGGTGGAGGTGGCCAGAACCAGCGCGTGCTCCAGGGCGGAGGCCGCCTGGAAGAGCCCGTCCACGATGAGCCCCTGGTAGGCCTGCCCAATGGCGAAGCTGGCACCGATGAGCCCGGTGTGGCTGCGGCGCAGGAACTGGGCGCGCGGGTCCGCCTGGTAGCCGAGCTCGGCGGCGATGCTCAGGATCTCGCCACGGGTCTTCTCGGCGACGCCGTCGGAGCCGTTGAGAGCCGCCGAGACGGTGGAGATGGAACGGCCGGCGCGCTCGGCGACGGTCCTGATCGTGACCCGCCCACCTCGTCCTCGAGGTCCTTCCACGGCAGACGTCTCCCCTTCCACGCCGTTGTGCCTCACGGACCGGCACGATCCGCGGGATCCGGGGTCCATCCTTGGACACCGGTTGAGCACATCCTATCCGACAACACCGGTGAGCACGAGGCCCTGCTCAGAGAGGTCATCAGACCTCATACTTCCCTCTTGTCAGGACAAAGTTGCTCTGATATCTTCCTGTGACGTCATTAACGACGGGTGTCGCCTGGGACTTCCGAAGACACCTCCACACACGCAGCAGCCGACAATGTTGTCGGGAAGGACCGTTATGGCCAATAAGTCAATACTGGGCATCGGAGTCATCTCCCTGGGCTGGATGGGACGGCTTCACTCCCGCAGCTACCGCGCCATCGCCGAGCGCTTCCCCGAGCTGGGGGTGACCCCACGCCTGGTCGCCGCCGCGGACCCCGTGGACGAGGTGCGCCAGGAGGCGGTGGACAACCTGGGCTTCGAGCGCGCCTACGCCGACTACCGCGACCTGCTGGCCGACCCCGAGGTGGAGGCCGTCTCCATCTGCGCCCCCAATTTCCTCCACCACGAGATGGCCCTGGCGGCCGTCGAGGCCGGCAAGCCCTTCTGGATCGAGAAGCCCATGGGGGTCAGCGCCGAGCAGTCCCGGCAGATCGCCCAGGCCGCAGAGAAGGCGGGGCTGATGACCGCCGTCGGCTTCAACTACCGCCACACCCCGGCCATCGAGTACCTGCGCTCCCTGGTGCGCGGCGGCGAGCTGGGCCGGATCACGAATGTGCGCGTGTGGTTCATCGCCGACTACAACTCCTCCCCCATGGGCCCCCTGACCTGGCGGGCCTCGAAGGAGAAGGCCGGGGCCGGCGTCGTGCCCGACCTCATGAGCCACGGGGCGGACCTGGCCCAGTACATCGTGGGGCGCATCGCCTCGGTCACCGCGGTCACCGACACCTTCATCACCGAGCGCCCCATCCCCACCAAGATGGGCATCGGCCACTCGGGCTTCGAGATCGGCGACGAGGTGGGCCCGGTGGAGAACGAGGACTACGTCTCCATGCTGGTGCGCTTCGAGAACGGCACCGTGGGCACCATGGAGTCCTCCCGCGTCAGCGTGGGTCCGCGCGCCGAGTACGTCGTCGAGGTCTACGGCACGAAGGGCTCGGCCCGCTGGAACTTCGAGCGCCTCAACGAGCTGGAGATCTGCCCCGTGCTCGACGGCGGGGCCTCCCACGGCTACACCCGCGCCATGGCCGGCCCCCAGTGGGGCCAGTGGCAGCGCTTCCAGCCCGCCATCGGCACCTCCATGGGCTTTGACGACATGAAGGCCATTGAGGCCGCGCAGTTCATCGAGTCGATCCTCACCGGCAAGCAGGTGGCCCCCTCGGCCGCCGACGCCTGGTGCGCCGCGGAGGTCGACGAGGCCGTCGTCGCCTCGGCGGCCGACGGCCAGTGGCACGAGGTCCCCCGTGTCGAGGGACGCACCACCTTCGACGCCTGAGCCGCCCCACACCGCACCTTTCTCTTCACTCCACCACCCACCCATCACAACAACCCCTGCGGCATCGTCGCCGCAGGACTGAGAGGAGACCCCCTATGTCTCAGGGAGTCACGACGTCCCTGCGTGGACTCACCAGGGAAGAGCTCAACAAGGCGGTGGCCGAGACGCCGCCCTCGGGCAAGCACCGCGGCGTCATCGCCATCGCCGCCGTGGCCACGCTCGGCTCACTGCTCTTCGGCTACGACACCGGCGTCATCTCCGGCGCCCTGCCGTACATGTACATGCCCTTCGACGCCAAGGGCCTCCAGCTGACCTCCTTCGAGGAGGGCGCCATCGGCGGCACCCTGCTGGTCGGCGCGGCGCTGGGCGCGCTGCTGGGCGGGCTCATGTCGGACCGCTGGGGCCGGCGCCACAACATCACCTTCCTGGCCTTCCTGTTCTTCGCCGGCGCGATCGGCACCACCATCGCCCCCAACGTCTGGGTCATGTACCCCTTCCGCGTCGTCCTGGGCTTCGCCGTCGGAGCCGCCTCCGCGACGGTTCCCGTCTACCTGGCGGAGACGGCGCCCAAACGCATCCGTGGCTCCATCGTGGCCATCGACCAGCTCATGATCGTCACCGGCCAGCTGCTCGCCTTCTCGATGAACGCCATCATCAACTCCCTCCAGGGCGGCCCGCGGGTCACCATCGCCGAGGACCCCAGCGGGCACTTCGCCCCGGACCAGTACGTCTTCGACGAGATCGCCAAGCTCCAGTCCTCCAAGGGCGGCCCGATGAGCGCGGAGCAGTACCACGCCTTCCTCGACCAGCTCAGCATCAGCGCCGGTAACGGTGAGGCCTGGCGCTACATGCTGGTCCTGTGCTCCATCCCGGCCGTGGCCCTGTGGATCGGCATCCGCCTCATGCCCGAGTCCTCGCGCTGGTACCTGGCCAAGGAGCGCCTCTACGACGCCATCGGCGCCCTCAAGCGCGTGCGCGTCCCGGAGAAGGACGGCTCCATCGAGGACGAGATCATGGAGATGGTCGAGGCCCGCCAGCACGAGAAGGACGAGGAGTCCCAGCGCAAGGGCTTCAGCCACGTCATGGCCACCCCCTGGCTGCGCAAGCTGCTGCTGGTCGGCATCTTCCTGGCCGTGGTCAACCAGACCACCGGCGTCAACACCGTCATGTACTACGCCCCCAAGGTGCTGGAGTACGCCGGCATGTCCACCTCGGCCTCCATCACCGCACAGGTGGCCAACGGCGTCATGTCGGTCATCGGCTCCGCCATCGGCATCTGGCTCATCCTGAAGTTCCGGCGCCGCCAGGTCCTCATCGGCGATGTCATCGGCGTGGGCATCACCCTGCTGGGCATCGCGGCGACCTTCCAGTTCTTCATCGCCCCGCACATGGCCAACCACACCACTCCGCCCACCTGGGCCGCCTACCTCATCCTGGGACTCATGGCCGTCTTCATGCTCATCGTGCAGTCCTCCAACGGCACGATCGTGTGGACGATGATGGGTGAGATCTTCCCGGCCAACGTCCGCGGCATCATGAACGGCACGGCGATCTTCTGCATGTGGACCGCCAACGCCATCATCACCTGGACCTTCCCGCCCATGATGGAGACCCTGGGCGGCGGCATCACTTACACCATCTACGGCGTGCTCAACCTGGTCGTCGCCGTCGTCCTGTTCAAGATCATGCCGGAGACCAAGGACAAGTCCCTGGAGGAGATCGAGGTCGAGATGGAGAAGCTCTACTCCTGACTCCACCCCCAGCACACGCGCTCCCGGGAGGACCCGAAAAGGGCTTGTCAGGACAAAGTCCTGTTGCTAGGTTCGAGGCACGGGTCCACCGCCCGGCACCGGCGCCGGCACCCTCCTCCCGGGAGCGCACCACTGGCGGCCCCGAGCCGACGGCGCAGCAGCCGCCCGCGCCTCACCGCCACCTCACCGCACATATCCACTGACCACCGCTCATCACACCCGAGCGAGAACACGGAGCAACGATGTCCTTCACCCTCGACCCCGCAACCGCCATCTCCGACCCCCACGGCATCTCCTGGGGCATGCACCCGATCACCTGGCGCAATGACGACATCCCCGAGGTCGGCGCCTTCAACACCCTGGAGGACATGCTCCTGGACCTGGCCGACACCGGCTACGCGGGCACCGAGTGCGCCGGCTTCTTCCCGCCCAAGGAGGAGGTCAAGGCCGCCGCCGAGGCCCGCGGCATCAAGATCGTGGCCCAGTGGTTCTCCTCCTTCATCCTGCGCGACGGCGTCGAGGCCGTCATCCCCGACTTCGAGGCCACCTGCGCCTACCTGGAGTACCTGGGCGCCACCCGCGTCGTCGTCTCCGAGCAGACCGGCTCGGTCCAGGGCATCCGCGACGTCTGCATCTTCACCAACAAGCCGGTGCTCACCGAGGAGCAGTGGCCGGTGCTGGCCGAGGGCCTCAACCGTCTGGGCGACGTCGCCCACGCCCACGGCCTGGAGCTCGTGTACCACCACCACCTGGGCACGGTCATCCAGACCAAGGAGGAGACCATCCGCCTCATGGAGCTGACCGACCCGGCCAAGGTCTCCCTCCTGTTCGACACCGGCCACGCCTACGTGGGTGACGGCGACGTCATGGGTCTGCTGGAGGCCACCATCGACCGCGTCAAGCACGTCCACTTCAAGGACGTGCGTCCCGAGAAGATGGAGGAGTCCAAGGCCGCCGAGCGCTCCTTCCTCGACTCCTTCCTGGCCGGCATGTTCACCGTCCCCGGTGACGGCACGATCGACTTCACCGTCCCCTACAAGTTCCTCGTGGACCACGGCTACTCCGAGTGGATCCTGGTGGAGGCCGAGCAGGACCCGGCCATCGCCAACCCCCTGGACTACGCCCGCAAGGCGCGCGCCTACCTTGAGGGAACCCTCTTCAAGGCCTGAGACGTCGCGAGGTTCGCGCGGCCTCCCCCTCCGTGCGGGCCCCACCGGCTGACGCCTCACCTCGGCGCTCCCAACCAGTGATGGTCGGGAGCGCCGTCGTTCCCGGGCCGCTGAGGAGCACGCCGGGGCGAGCCGCCCGCCCCGCTGGAGCCCGACGACGACCACCCTTCACTCAGGCGCACCGGCGGGTCTATTCTGGAAAGGGCACTCTTGACCGCGATGACGCACAGGAGGAGGGGACATGTCCTCGACACAGGTTTATGGCACAGTGAGTGGGTTCTTCTCCGATGTCCGCCGCTGGGAGCGCACGGATCACCGCCTCACCTGGAGCGACGCCCTGCTGGTCGCCTACTGCGCTCTCTTCTGGTTCGTCGCGGTCCAGGGGATGATCGACCACCTCCTCCATGACGCCTCACCCGCCTCGAGCGCACTTGTCTGCGGCATCACCGGGATCACGGCCTGGGCGGCCCTGCCCGCGCTGCAGCTCATCACCCCCTGGCAGGCTGTCAGACGGGCGCTGCGGGCCACGGTCTCGATCCTCTCGATCAGCGCAGGAGCAGCCGCTCTCGGCCTGCTTCACGGGATCGGACTGACGACCCAGCGCACTGCTCTCTGGGACCACCTGCTCAGCGCAACCCTGCCCGCAACGGCACTCATCTTCCTGGGCGTCTCCGGGATCGCCACGCTGCTGCGCACCGCTGCGGCACCCCGTTGACACAGCCCCCGACGGCACTCACACAGGCCACCATCGACGGCGAGGACCCCACCGGCCCTCGCCGTCGATGGCTATGATTAGTCCGGACAAAGTTCAGACCAGACTCCGACTCTTCTCACCGCTGAGAGGTCCCGTGCTCCCCACCTTGACCACCACCGCCTGGATCCTGCTCGTGGTCGTGGCGGCCCTGTGCGGTATCGCCAAGACCGCCCTGCCCGGGGCCGCCACCATCGCCGTGGCCCTGTGCACCGCGGCACTGCCGGCCAAGGAGTCCACCGGCGCCATCCTGCTCATGCTCATGACCGGCGCCCTGCTGGCAGTATGGAGCTATCGCGGCGACGCGGACTTCCGCATGCTGCTCAGGCTCGTCCCGGCGGTCCTGGCCGGCGTCGGCGCCGGCGCCCTGTTCCTGCACCTGGCCTCCAATGACTCCACTCGCCGCCTCATCGGCGCCATCCTGCTGATCCTGGTCGCCGTCACGCTGTACCAGCGCCGCTCGGCCACCAGGAACAGGTCCGACGACACGACCGAGGCCACCCTCCCAACCCCGGCCGGCAGCCGCCTGGCCCGACTGGCCTACGGCAGCCTGGCCGGCTTCACCACAATGGTCGCCAACGCCGGCGGACCGGTGACCTCCATGTACTTCCTGGCCTGCCGCTATCCGGTCAAGGCCTTCCTGGGGACGACGGCCTGGTTCTTCTTCCTGGTCAACCTGGTCAAGCTGCCCTTCTCCCTCTCAGCCGGCCTGGTCAACCCCACGACCCTGTCGCTGGCGGCGATCGCCGCACCGGTCGTCATCGCCTCGGCCCTGGCCGGTCGACGCCTCGCAGAGCACATGGATCAGCGGGTCTTCGAGCCGATCATCGTCACTCTAACCGTCATCTCCGCACTGCCCCTGCTGCGCTAGCCCGGTCCGGATGCCAGGCCACGTCCAGCACGCAGCCGCGCATCCCCCTATTTCTCCGGCCCACAAAACAGGCTCCCACCAGCGGTTATTTCCCTCAAACACGCCTGTCTGACATCACATCGCCAGCCCATGGCGGAGCGTTGACGCGATTTATCCTGACCGTTACCGTATTCATCAGTATGAAGAGTGCGGCCAGTATTGATTATGTTGACGTTTCGCCCGGTGAGGTGGCCGGCGACGACGTCGACGCTGTCGCACCCCCGACCACCGCCCCCGTCACGCAGGACGAGGCGGCAGCCCCCTTCCTGGTCAGCGCCGATATCCATGCCGTCATGCTGGGACTGTGGGCCTCGGGCCTCAGGTGCGTCATCGTCTACGCCCTGGCTCCCGTCATCGGCGCCGCGGGCCCCCTGGCCGTCGGCGCCGCCCTGGTCATCCAGGTCGCCGGCACCGCAATCAGCGTCAGTGGCGCCTGTTCCCTGTGGCGGCGGCGCGAGCACGGCTACTGCGTCTACGCCCTCATTGCGGCCCTGACCTGCCTGTGCGCCGTGGCCGCCCTGCTGGCCCCCGCCGGGTCCTAACCCTCCCCGATGAAGACTGCCATGGATCCCTCAGTCGCTCCCCTCCCCTCCCCGCCCTCCCGCACCCGCCGGGCGATGGCCCACGTGCGCCGCTGGCTGTCGGCGGTGGCCGGCCTCGGGATGCTCATCATCACTGTCAGCGGCATGCTCCTGCCCCACCAGGGGGAGATCCTGCGCGCATTGAACCCGACCGCCTCCACCCCGGACGCCAGCTCCGGTCAGGACTCCTTGCCTCAAGCGGTCGAGACGATCAAGAACGCCCATCCCGACGAGCCCGTCCTGTCGGCAAGGTGGGACACCGACGTCGTCGAGGTGCGGACCGAGCAGGCCACCTACGCTGTCGACCCCTCCACCGGGCACGAGACCAGCAACGCCACGGCGAACCCGGCCTGGATCTCCGTCCTGGACAACCTGCACCGTTGCCTGCTGTCCTGCCGGGGGCCCGGCCACGTGAGCTGGATGTCCCAGGAGATCCCCCACACCGGTTGGCGTGACGGTTATCGGGGCCTGACCGTCGGGGGGCTGGTCGTCGCCACCCTGGGAGTGGTCCTCGCGGTCCTGACGGTCAGTGGGCTGCGCACGTGGTGGCCGCTGCAGCGCCATCGACGCACTGCCCTGTCCGCCCGCCGGCGCACCCAGAGCCTCTCCCGGGACACCGACCTGCTCAAGGCGGCCGGACTGGTTCTCCTCCCCCTGCTGTTCCTGTGGGGCTACTACGCCAGCGCGTTCAGCATCCGCCCCACCCAACCGGCCGCACCGGTCTCCATGACCGCTCACCAGTCCCCGGCAGGACCGACCAGCACGGGCCAGGCCCAGGACATCGGGCCTCATCGCGCCGTCGCCGCCGCGCAGGAGGCGGGCGGCGGACAGGCTGTCGCCCTGTTCCTGCCTCAACCGAGCGACCCGTCGTCGACGTACACGGTCTGGGTCGCTCACGGAGAAGGGCTCGCCCCGGGACAGTCCCCCGACGACGTCGCGGTGAGCATCGCAGTGAATGTCGACCCCGGGACCGGACGGACCACACTCCCCTCCATACCCGACCACCGGCCGACCACTCGGGCGGACTAGCACCTATGACACCTATGCCGGCACCTGAGTATGTGCCCGTTCCCACATCACAAGACGGGCGGAGATCGGGCCTTTGGTCGCAGACGACCCGCAGGTGGGGGCACAATCGGACCCGTACGGCACCGGAATGAGCCGGCGCCCCTGACTCCAAGACAACGCGAGAAGGACCTAACGTGGCGCGCAGTATCTACATCGCCTCACCCAACGCCGGAACCGGGAAGTCAACGGTGGCCCTCGGGCTGGTCTCCTGCCTGACCAAGGTGGTCGCCAAGGTCGGCGTCTTCCGCCCCTTCGTGGAGAGCCGTGAGGGCGATGCCTTCCTCAGCCTCCTGCTGAACCGTGCCGGCTCCACCACGCCCCCCGAGCAGTGCGTCGGCGCGACCTGGGACGAGTTCCACGCCGACCCCGAGGAGGCCCTTGCACGCATCGTCGACGCCTACCGGGCCATGGCGCGCGAGCACGACGTCGTCATCATCGACGGCTCGGACTTCACCGACGTCGCCGGCAACCCCGAGCTGGCCCTCAACGCCCGGGTGGCCGCCAACATCGGCGTCCCGGTGCTGCTGGTGGTCTCCGGGCAGAATGACGTGGAGGACGTCGTCGCCTCCGTGGAGGTCTCCATGGCCGAGATCGCAGACAACCACGCCCGCACCGTCGCGGTCGTGGCTAACAAGTGCCTGCCTGAGACCCGCCAGGCCGTCGGCGAGGCACTGACCGCCATCGAGGGCATCACCTCCACCACGCTGCCCGAGGTGCCACTGCTGGCGGCCCCGGTGGTGCGCGAGGTGCTCGACGCCGTCGAGGGCACCCTCATCGCCGGCGACGAGACGCTGCTCGACCGCGAGGCCGAGTCCGTCCTCGTGTGCGCCATGGACGTCGCCCACGTCCTGGAGCGCCTGACCGCGGGCCAGCTCGCCATCGTCCCGGCCGACCGCTCCGCCATGCTCATCTCCCTCATGGCGGCCCAGGCCTCCTCGAGCTTCCCGATCCTGTCGGGTCTCGTCCTCAACGGCGGCTTCGAGGTGGCGCCCCACGCGCTGCGCCTCCTGGAGGGGCTGGACGTCAACATCCCGGTCATCACCTCCCCGCTGGACACCTTCACCGCCGCCTCCGCGGCCGGCTCCCTGCAGGGCCTGCTCGCACACGGCTCCGAGCGCAAGATCGACGTCGCCGTGACCACCTTCGAGCAGGAGGCCGACGTCGAGGCCCTCCTGTCGGCCCTGGAGGTCGAGCCCTCCGAGGTCGTCACCCCCATCATGTTCCAGGCCGAGCTGGTGGAGCGCTCGCGCACCAACCGCAAGACCATCGTCCTGCCCGAGCCCGACGACGACCGGGTCCTGCGGGCCGCCGACGCCATCCTGCGCCGCGGCATCGCCGACCTGGTGCTGCTGGGTGACGAGACCACGGTGCGGGCCCGCGCCACCGAGCTGGGCCTGGACATCGCCGCCGCCCGAGTCGTCGCCACCAACGACCCCGAGCTGCTGGAGAAGTACGCCGAGGAGTTCGCCCGCCTGCGCGCCAAGAAGGGCGTCACCCTGGAGCAGGCCCGCGAGAAGGTCCAGGACGTGTCCTACTTCGGCACGATGATGGTCCACATGGGAGACGCCGACGGCATGGTCTCGGGCGCCGCCCACACCACCGCCCACACGATCGTCCCCTCCTTCCAGATCATCAAGACCAAGCCGGGGACCTCCATCGTCTCCTCGGTCTTCCTCATGCTCCTGGAGGACCGGGTGCTCGTCTACGGCGACTGCGCCGTCAACCCCGAGCCCAACGCCGCCGAGCTGGCCGACATCGCCATCTCCTCGGCCGCCACCGCCCGCCAGTTCGGCGTCGAGCCGCGCGTGGCGATGCTGTCCTTCTCCACCGGAACCTCCGGCAAGGGTGCGGACGTGGACAAGGTCCGTGAGGCCACCGAGCTGGTGCGGGCCAAGGAGCCCGACCTCGCCGTGGAGGGCCCCATCCAGTACGACGCCGCCATCGACCCGACCGTGGCCGCCAAGAAGGCCCCGGACTCGCTCGTGGCCGGACGGGCCAACGTCTTCATCTTCCCGGACCTGTCCAGCGGCAACATCGGCTACAAGGCGGTCCAGCGCTCCTCGGGCGCCATCGCCATCGGCCCGGTCCTCCAGGGCCTCAACAAGCCGGTCAACGACCTCTCGCGCGGAGCCCTGGTGGAGGACATCATCAACACCGTCGCCATCACCGCCGTCCAGGCCCAGGGCTGAGCCCTTCAGCGGCGTGGGGCCGGGACCCGGCCCCACGCCGCTGAGGCCCACCCGGGACCCGCATCAGTCATCCAGTCATCCCCGCGTTCATCCCCGACCGTTCTTGAAAGGCACCCCGTGACTCAGCGCACCGTCCTCGTTATCAACTCCGGCTCCTCCTCCATCAAGTACCAGCTGGTCGACCCCGACTCGGGCGCCTCGCTCGCCTCCGGCCTGGTGGAGCGCATCGGTGAGGAGACCGGCGCCATCACCCACAAGCACGGCGAGGAGCGCACCGAGATCACCGAGCCGGTCCCCGACCACGGCTTCGGCCTGTCCGAGGTGCTGCGCCTGTTCGAGGAGCAGGGTCCCTCGCTGGCCGACGCCCACATCGTGGCCGTGGGCCACCGGGTCGTCCAGGGCGGGCGCTACTTCTCCGGCCCGGCCCTCATCGACGACGACGTCGTGGCCCGTATCGAGCAGCTCGTGCCGCTGGGCCCGCTGCACAACCCCGCCCACCTCAAGGGCATCGAGGTGGGGCGCCGCCTCCTGTCCGACGTGCCGCACGTGGCCGTCTTCGACACCGCCTTCTTCCAGGACCTGCCCGAGGAGGCCGCCCGCTACGCCCTGGACCGCGAGGTCGCCGACACCTACTCCATCCGCCGCTACGGGGCTCACGGCACCAGCCACCAGTTCGTCTCCGGGGCGGTCTCCGAGTTCCTTGGACGCGACGACCTCAAGCAGGTCGTCCTGCACCTGGGCAACGGGGCCTCGGCCTCGGCGGTCGTGGCCGGGCACGCCGTCGACACCTCCATGGGCCTGACCCCGCTGGAGGGCCTGGTCATGGGTGGGCGCACCGGCGACATCGACCCGGCCGCCGTCTTCCACCTGGCACGCGTGGCCGGCATGTCCATCGACGAGATCGACCATCTGTTCAACCGCGGCTCGGGCATGAAGGGCCTGGCCGGGGACAACGACATGCGCGAGGTGTGGAAGCGCATCGGCGCCGGTGAGCAGGAGGCCCGCGACGCCATGGACATCTACCTGCACCGCCTCGTGAAGTACGTGGGCGCCTACACCGCCGTCATGGGCGGTCTGGACGCCCTGACCTTCACCGCCGGTATCGGCGAGAACGACGCGAACCTGCGTCGCGAGCTCGGCGAGCGCCTGGCCTTCATGGGCGTGAAGATCAACCAGGAGGTCAACGAGACCCGCTCCGACGAGCCGCGCGTCATCTCCACCCCGGACTCGAAGGTCACCGTACTCGTGGTGCCCACCAACGAGGAGCTCGCCATCGCACGCCAGGCGCTCACCCTCATCTGAGCCGCTCCCGGAAGTGCGCACAGGAATCTGACGCCCAGCACTGCCGGGCCCGGACATCACCGCGGTGCCGCAGCCGCCCCACCAGGGGAGGCTGCGGCACCGTCGTCGTCCCCCAGGGGGGACAAACAGGCCGACGGCGGTGCGCGTGCCTCCTGCCGGGGGCTTCCATGGAGTCATGAGCAACGCACCTGTCACCGCACCGATCAACCGCACACCAAGGCCTCCCGCTCCATCAACAACACCCCTGCCCCAGACCGCAACCATGAACGGGGGCGCGCCGATCCCCGTACCGGCTCAGCAACCGGCTGCGCCCTTCGTTCCGGCCCCGGCAGCCCCCAGCGCCGTACCCGCCCCAGCAGCGCTCGGCGCCGTGCCCGCCCCAGCCGTCCCCTCTCCCGCCGAGTGGCTCGTCGGGGGCACTGAGGGGCTGACCCGCACCTACAAC